>Ga0209408_1000262_pt1 | contig 42783 bp, 44 predicted proteins | sample AD_UKC107_MetaG_FD_184422 | JGI IMG/M metagenome (GOLD analysis project Ga0209408, IMG submission 184422) | Active sludge microbial communities of municipal wastewater-treating anaerobic digesters from Hong Kong - AD_UKC107_MetaG (SPAdes)... | ecosystem: Engineered > Bioreactor > Anaerobic >... | reverse complement strand
ATTGAAACAGGCATTAACAATAACCTCTTTGCCGGCCGCAACTTTCAATGTTGATTCTATTTCATGCATTGCGGCGTTTTGGACGCTCCTGGCACCGCTTAAATCCAATATTAGTTGCGTCTGAGCTTCCTTAATGACACGGTCCTTTATAAGACGTACGCTGATAAAGGCCGATAGTATTGAAAAGATTAAAACTAATGCAGCAAAGGCTTTAAAGAGTTTTGTCTTTAACATTGGTCTTTATTTTTCCTGTGAAATCAAAGATTGATGATCTGGTAAAAAGCCAATATATGCTGTGTGCCGCATCCTGTGAACAATAAACTTGAGTTCGTTGGAAGTCGTCACCCCTTGAAAACCGGGGTCCAAGGATTTCATAACTGCATGTAGAGACTGGATTCCAGCTGGAGTTTATCCCGCACTTGATTCGGGACGTGAATGATGGAAAGAGATCTCTTTTACATTTTTGCCAGTTCATCAAGATTAATTTGAAAATTTTTTAACTGAAAGTGTATATAATGCTTTACGCAATTTTTCAAGCAGATTCGGAATTTTTTAACATCCAAATATATTTTCTGAACCGTTGCAGATTTATAGTTATATTCCGTTTGATTTCTTGGCTTGTGGTAATGAGTAAATTTTGTTAAGGGATAATTGACTGACAATATTGAAGCTCTTTTTAATGAAGGCCCGGAGATGACCTGGAGTACGATTAACGTATTATGGAATATAGCAAAAGTATCGTGTAAGATGTAATAAAAGAGATTTTTGAATTTCACATTATATGTTAGGGAGGTTTTGATGTCTGAAATAAATCTTGGTTTATCAGGTAAAGTGGCTGTTGTAACTGGTGGCAGCCGCGGTTTGGGCAGGACAATAGGATTAGCAATGGCAAAACAAGGCATGAAGGTGGCTATTTGCGCCAGAAGACAGGATACCCTTGATGAAGCATTGGAGGATTTTCGCAAGGTAAATGCGGATATTTTTTCCATGGTGACTGATGTGAGCAATTTTGAACAGGTTGCCGGGTTTTTTAAAGAAGTCGAAGATCGATTTGCACGATTGGATGTGCTCGTTAATAATGTGGGAATTAATATGTTTACTCCTTCGACTGTTGAGGCTGAAGAAGGCATATGGGACAGGATTATAAATACAAATTTAAAGAGCGCCTATCTGACTTCAGGGCAGGCTATTAAATTGATGAAAAAAACGGGAAGCGGAAGAATTATTAATATCAGTTCAATTGCTGCAAAAAAGGCCGCAGTGGGCATGGGTATATATTGTATCTCAAAAGCAGCACTGGAAATGCTTACAAAGGTTCTGGCACTTGAGCATGCTAAAGATAATATCAATGTTAATGCAATAGCCCCGTATGTAATCAGAACTCAATTCAGCAAGCCTTTCTGGGGCAAAGAGGCTATGCTTTCAGAGATTACAAAGGACATACCAATGGGACGAATTGCAGAGACTGACGATATTGTCGGTACAGTATTATTTCTGTCATCAGGACTTTCCGATTTTATTACAGGAGAGATTATTACTGTAGATGGCGGTGTTATGGCGCGATAATCTTTTTAGTGATTGATATTTGCTTGAATGAAAATATTTTTTTGAGAATGTTGGCTATTACCTGAAAGTTAACTGGTATAGGGAAATTCCTGAATCCTAATCAAGTAAAGTAAACTTTCCTGCTCGTAATGCCCATTTAAGACGGGCAGGATTATATTTCTACTGTTTTTATGTATGATAAAGTTCTTCGCCTATGACTCTGATCCAGTTATCCTTCATTATCTCAAGTGCCTTTTGAACAGGACCAACCCCTATTATCAGGACTGTAATATCGCCTGTGCCGATACAGGGATAAATATAGTCTACATTAATGCCAGCAGATTTGAGGGGCTTTAAGACGGCATTCATTCCGCCTGGGTGATTAGGCGTTTCACAGGCTATTACATCCTTGACAAATATTTCATAAGAGGCTGTTCTAAGAACGTTAATAGCCTTATCGGGGTCATTGGAGACGAAATGAAGTCTTCCTTCGTCTTTTGATGTCGTTACATAGAATGCAATAATATTTATACCGTTTGTTCCAAGCAATTCGCTGACTGTGGACAGGGTCCCAGGTTCATTATTCAGCAAGAGATCAATTTGTTTAACTGTTTTCATTTTCAGGCTCCTTTTAAGATGTATTCAGCGCCCCTTTCCAGGCCTGTTCGGTTCAATTTCATGACAGAGGCCTTTTTACCTTTCACAATCTCGCCAAGCCCGTCCATAATTGAGTCAAGCGTTGTTATGCCAGTTTTTGTAACAAAGGCACCCAGCATTATCATGTTAATTGTTCGGTCGCTTTTTAATTCCTTTGCAATATCATTAAGAGGGATCTTTATTACTTCCAGGTCATCTCTTGTTGGTTCTAAATCAACGAGGCTTGAATTGAGAAAGACGATGCCGCCTCTTTTTATCATTCCTTCATATTTTATTAAGGATGGGTTATTCATTATTACAGCGTAGTCAGGAGAAGATGAAACAGGAGAAAAGATTTCCTGATCTGAGATAACAACTGTGCAGTTAGCAGTACCACCACGCATTTCTGCTCCATATGCAGGAAGGTCAGTTACGTTTTTTCCTTCCTTCATGGCCGATACCGCCAGAACCAAACCCATCATGAGGACTCCCTGTCCTCCAAATCCGGAAAAGACTGTTTTTTTTGTCATAACAACATTATTCCTTACTTAATTAATTACCTAAACTGGACCCAGGCTTCATTCATCCGCAGGCATTGAGGCCAGATCATCATCTTTTCCCCCAATATCTTTTATAACCTTAAGAGGGTAAGTTTTCGTAACAACGTCCTCTATCCATTTGCAGGAATCAATAGAAGATAATTTCCAGTTTGTAGGACATGGAGACAAAATTTCCACGAGTGAAAAACCAAGGCCGTCCATCTGGGTTTTGAATGCTTTGGTCAGTGCTCTTTTTGTTTGTCTGATATTCTTCGGAGATGTGACTGAAGTTCGTTCAATATAAGCACTTCCATTTGCAATTGCCAGCATTTGACTGAGATCAATTGGAAAGCCGTCTCGTGGGATATTCCTTCCACCCGGCGTAGTCGTGGAGCTTTGGCCGGAAACAGTTGTAGGGGCCATTTGGCCTCCTGTCATCCCATAAACACCGTTATTCACGAAAATGACTGTAATATTTTCTCCTCTGTTTGCTGCATGGATAGTCTCAGCCGTTCCAATGGCTGCGATATCTCCATCACCCTGGTAAGAAAAAACTATCCTGTCAGGAAGCATGCGCTTTATACCCGTTGCCACGGCAGCAGCACGTCCGTGAGGGGCCTCTCCCATATCAACATCAAGGTAGTTATAGGCCAGAACAGCACAGCCTGCAGGAGGAACTCCTATTGCTTTTTCGCCAATATCCAGTTCTTCAAATATTTCAGCTACAAGGCGATGAATAATGCTGTGTCCACAGCCTGGGCAATAATGAAAAACAGCGTTTTTTAAATACTTGGGTCTCTGAAAAACCTTCTTATACATTTTGGCCCTCTTTAATATTCTGGCGATGATAAAGGCTGCTGATTACCTTGGCGATCTCATCTGGAGTGGAGACTGTACCTCCCGGACGCCCATAGAAATGCACGTCGCTCCTTCCTTCCAGGGAAAGTTTTACATCCTCTACCATTTGGCCGGTGTTCATTTCAAATACCAGAAAGTCCTTCACTGACCGGCTGACTTCCACTACGGCACGTTCCGGGAAAGGCCAAAGGGTAATTGGGCGTAAAAGACCAACCTTAAGCCCCAGGCTGCGGACTCTTTTAACTGCACCCTTTGCAATTCTTGCAGCGGTTCCGTATGCCATAACAACAAGGTCGGCATCTTCAGTCAAGTATGTCTCAGATTGTACAATTTCCCTTGTAATTGTCTGGTATTTCCTTACAAGTTTCCAGTTGAGTTCTTCTTCCATAGCTGGATCGAGCAGCAGGGAACGAATAAAGCGGCTGGCTCTTCCCCTGGCGCCATCAAGTTTCCAGTTTTTTGGCGGCAATTTATTAAGATCAACAGGGTCAGCAAATTCAACTGGCTCCAACATTTGTCCCATCATTCCATCTGCAAGAATAATGACGGGCGTACGGTACCTGTCTGCATATTCGAAGGCCTTAGTTGTAAGATCTGACAATTCCTGAACAGAGTGGGGAGCTAGAACGATTGTGCGATAATCTCCGTGTCCGCCACCCCTTGTGGCTTGAAAATAATCGCCCTGAGAAGGTGCAATATTACCCAGTCCGGGACCGCCACGCATAGTATTTACGACAACCGCAGGAAGTTCCTGAGCTGCCAGGAATGAAATACCTTCCTGCTTAAGGCTGATCCCGGGACTTGAAGAACTCGTCATTGCCCTCGAACCAGTCATTGCAGCTCCGATAACCATATTGATAGCGGCAAGCTCACTTTCGGCTTGAATGAAAGTTCCGTCTCCAAGGGCTGCCATGGTTTCTGACATGTATTCTGTTAATTCATTCTGGGGTGTAATGGGATATCCTGCATAAAAGCGGCAGCCCGCTCGAACAGCTGCCTCGCCGATCACATGTGTCCCCTTCATTAATAATTTTTTACTCACGATAAACCTCTATTGCTAAATCAGGACAGACAGTTGCACATATCGCGCAGCCTGTACATTTGCGATCTTTTGAATCTTCTGTTTCGGTGAATTTGGCGGGATAATAGCCTTTTTGATTAAGTTTATCTGATTGGATTATCAGGTTATTTGGGCAGAATGAAATGCACAGGTAACAGCCCTTACACAGTTCATTGTTTATTGTTATTTTACCATTTTTTGCTTTTTTAGTTGTCATAGAATTAAACCACTCAGGTTTTAGTTAAATAAAGTTATATAAATGCGTAAACAGATCTTGAATTTTACAGAACCACACAAAGAGGACATTGGCTATCATTTTTATCCTGTTTAGCAGTTGTGCCTTTTTACTTGCGGTGTATAGCAGTCAGGTTGAGATATTTTATCTGTAAATGGCTGTAGCCGCTGAAGATAGCCAGAGATTACAGCAGATTTAAATACCCTGTGGACCGGTTCTGGGTCCCTGAACTTTAGAGTCCCTGTATTTCATTACGCTTTATAGCTTTTTTACAGTCATTCAGTATATCACTTTTTATAAAGTGTCAATTTGTTATTACCCAAAGTCGGTTTTGTCAAGTTTTTTGATTACAAAAAAAAAATAAACAAAAAAGTTTGATTTTTTTTTTTTTTTGTTATATTCCAACATGCGATTTATAAACATATAACTTGAATATTTGGATATATCTGATTTTTTATAATATTAAGCCTTATGGATTTTTCACAGTAGGATTATGAGCACTGAAAATACAATAATAATCGATGGTCAAGAATATCCCTTCAATGCTGGAGAGATGATTCTTAGTGTCGCTGAGCGTAACGGCATTTTTATCCCCACGCTTTGCTTTCTTAAAGGTGCAAGCCCAACCGGAGCATGTCGAATTTGTCTGGTGGAAGTTGAGGGAGCCAGAAACCTCGTGGCGTCTTGTGCAACACCTGCAGCCCCCGGAATGGTGGTAAGAACTGAAACTGCGCGAGTCATTAAATCACGTCGCATAAATCTGGAACTTTTGTTGTCTTCAGGAAATCACAATTGCCTTGTTCGAGATATGGATATGGATTCCTGGACCGATTTCCAGTTAAGGGCAATGGATGTAAAGGAACACCAGGATCTTTGCCCGTCTTATGGCAGCTGTTCTCTCCAGGACCTGGCAATTCGTTACAGGGTAAAAACAAGTCGATTTACCCCTACTGACGTACAGTATCCTATTGAAAATGTTAATCCCTTTATTGTCAGGGATTTTTCCCGCTGCATCCTTTGTGGTCGCTGTGTTCAGGCCTGTAATGAAATTCAGGTGAATAATGCTATCAGTTATGGATACAGGGGTTCGGATTCTAAGATTGTTGCTAAAGGAGACCGGGCCTTAAAAGACTCTGATTGTGTTTTCTGCGGGGAATGTGTTCAGGCTTGTCCAGTAGGAGCTCTCGTTCCAATAAAGGATTTTTCTTTAATGCCCACACAGTCTGAAACTGAGAAGATAAGGACCACATGCAGTTACTGTGGTGTGGGCTGTCAGTTATATTTACACGTAAGAGACCAAAAAGTTGTAAAGATCACAGGTGTGGAAGGCGTGGAGCCGAATCACGGAAGTCTATGCAAAAAGGGGAGATTTGAGTTTGATTTCATTAATGATGAAGGCCGGCTAAAAACACCGCTGATAAAAAATAACGGTAAGCTTGAAGAAGCATCATGGGATAAGGCCGTAGCCATGATTGCAGATAGACTTTCGAACATAATCAAGAATTCAGGACCTGATTCCATTGGAATGTTATGCAGTGCGAATATCACAAATGAAGAGTTATATCTCGCACAGAAATTTATGCGGTCTGTAATTGGCACGAATAATATTGATTCCCTTTCAAGTCTGGGAGATCCCTCGACAATACCCGCCCTTACAGGATCCCTTGGAATTGGTGCGATGACTAATCCAATTGAAGATATCGAAAAATCAGACTTGATACTGATAGCAGGTTCTAATACGACAGATGATCACCCGGTGCTTTCCTCATTTGTTAAGCGTGCTGTTGTATTTAAAGGTGCTGAATTAATAGTTGCGGATCCGGAACAGATCCGTATGACGCGGTTTGCAGCTATCCATTTGAGACCTAAAAGCGGTACTGATGAGGCATGGATTAACGGTTTGATTCATATAATAATCAAAGAAAAGCTTTATGATGAGGAATATGTATCATCCAGAACAACCGGCATGGATGAATTGAAGAAAAAAATTGAAAAATATACTCCTGAGTATGTGGAGAATGTAACAGGTATTTCTGGAGATCAACTCATTAACGCAGCCCGCAAGTTGGGCGAAGCAAAGGCACCTTCGATAATTTATTCATCAGGGATAAGCAGTCAGGCTGATGGTAGTCTATGCGTAAAGTCATTAGTCAACCTTTCAATGCTCTGCGGCAATATGGGAATTAATGGGGGAGGTTTAAATCCACTTGCAGTGCAGAACAATTGCCAGGGTGCATTTGATATGGGATGTCTGCCGGATTCCTTTTCGGGATATCAGAATGTCGCAGATGATGATATTCGAAAGGCCATGGAAAAGGCATGGAACAGTAAAGCTCTCCCTGCAAATCCCGGTATGAGTGCAGCAGAAATGCTGGAAAAAGCTGAAACAGGTCAACTGAAAGCCTTATTTGTGGCTGGAGAGATTATTAATGAACCTGGTGAGGAAATAAAGGCTATTATAAACAGCTCAAACAAACTGGACCTGTTGGTTGTGCAGGATCTTTTCCTTTCTGAAAATGCATTGCTTGCTGATGTTGTAATGCCCGCAGCATCATTTGCAGAGAAGGATGGGACTTTTACCAATATGGAAAGAAGAGTCCAACGAGTTAGAAAAACAATTGAAGAGCAGGGAGAGGCAAGGTCTGCCTGGCATGTTTTCTGCGAATTATCCAATCTTATGGGGACTCCCATGAATTATGGAAATGCAGAGGCCATTATGGAAGAGATTGCCGAGGTTACGCCGTTTTACCGGGGGATAAGCTACAAACGAATCGAAAATAGCGGAATACACTGGCCATGCCCTGAGATTGAGCATCCGGGGACCCCGCGACTGCATACGGGACAGTTTTCATGTGGGATTGGTGTTTTTGACGTATCTGACTATTGATTTCTTCAAGAAAAAGTATTGATGGTTTTGTAAAAAGTCATAGATTGCTTTTTTTCGTAACCCCGGCCCCGAACAGGAATCCGGGACAGGCTGGAGTTTACCCGCCAATGTTTGTGGCGGGTTTATACCGCACTTGATTCGGGGCTGAAATGACGATTGCTGGACTTTTTACGAGTTCATCTTAATATTTCGTAAAAAGCTGATTTATGCCTTCCTGTGGCGGTGTTTTAACACCGAAGTTGACCAAGAACAAGTGAAAAAAGAGATGAATAGCATATAGATTCAAGAAGCCGTAAAGTTCAACATTATAATAATAAAAGAACGACTTCCTTGGAATTTAAGAATAAGGAGTTAAAAGTATGCGTAGCATTAATGATATTTCATCAATAAATCCGGATTTGACAAGTGAAGTGATGTCAAAGATAGACTCTATCATTGAACGCTATAAAGATATGCCAGGATGTCTTATCCCTGTGCTGGAAGATTCACAGAGGATTGTGGGATATCTGCCTGTAGAACTACAGGAATATATTAGTGAGGCCATTAATATTCCTGAGAGCACTATTTATGGGGTGGTGACATTCTATTCATATTTTACAATGATACCAAAAGGCAGGCATGTTATAAAAGTATGTATGGGCACGGCCTGCTATGTAAAGGGCATTGGAGAGGTTTTGCAGCGGTTGGAGTCGGAGCTTAAATTGAATGTTGGTGGTACGACAGACGACAGGCGATTTTCCCTGGAGGCCGTTCGATGTTTGGGAGCATGCGGACTTGCACCGGTAGTTGTTATTGATAATGATACCCACGGAGGAGTAACTCCGGATAAGCTGCAAAATATATTAGTTCAGTATCAATAAAAGATATAATGTACGAAAGAGTAACTTTTATGAAATTATCAGAGGTCAGAGATATTTTAAAAGCCACTGTAGTGGTGGGCGATGACAAATTGGTAATGGAGATAAGTGATGCGGCAGCAAGCGATCTGATGAGTGATCTGCTAAGTAATTACCAGGAAGGGTCTCTCCTGCTGACGGGTGTGACCAATATCCAGGTGATTAACACGTCCTTAATTGCCGGCATAACCGCCATTATTTTTGTGAGGGGAAAAGAACCGAATTCCGAAGTAATTGCCTTGGCTGAGGAACATGGAATACCTATCCTGAAAAGTTCTTACAATATGTATTCTTCGTGCGGGATGTTGTTCTCAAATGGCCTCAAGAATATTCGATAAAGAATCAATGCGTTAAAAATCAGACTTTCCGCTTGTTTGTAGATAATACCTGATGATCTTTTGAATTTCATGGATAGTATTTGAAAAAGGAATATGAAATAAAGGCGAAAGATTTTGTTCGGGCCGGTAAAGCCTCTATCGGCGTTCAGAGCATATTAAAGAATATCGGGTTTCAGCAGGATATTATAAGACGTATTTGCATATGTGCATATGAGTCGGAAATGAATGTCGTTATGCATGGTGCGGACGGTACTCTTTCACTGAACGTTGGTGATAAGGAAATAGTCCTTGAGGTGAAAGATTGCGGAAAAGGAATTGAGGATATTGAAATGGCTCTCAAGGAAGGCTATTCAACTGCTTCAGAAGAACACCGCGACATGGGTTTTGGGGCGGGAATGGGGTTGCCAAACATAAAGAAAAACTCCGATAACTTCGAAATAACATCACAAAAAGGAAACGGAACACATTTGAAAATGGTTTTTAGAGTAAACGGTAATCGTGAATAATGTAGAAGAAAAAGATAATAATTATCACTACGTCAGAATTGATGAGAAACTTTGCAATGGATGTGTTTTGTGCATGAAGGCATGTCCTACACAGGCAATCCGCGTTCTTGATGACGGAGTGGCACATATTCAGGGTACCTGTATTGAATGTGGAAATTGTATCAGGGCTTGTCCAAGAGGGGCTATTACATCGGTGACGGCAGGAAAGGATGCACTGAAAATGAGTAAATATCATATCGTTCCTGTAACGTCAGCCCTGTATGCACAATTCGGAGAGGATGTCATGCCCAACGATATCCTACTGGCCATGAGAAAGGCTTTTGATTTTGTATATGACCAATCCTATACCCAGGAGCTGTTTAATGTGGCAACCGGTCTGTATATTAATGAGCAGAGGAGTAAAGATGATGCCCATTGGCCCCTGATTTCTCCAATGTGCCCTGTAGTCAATAGACTTATCGCCTTTCGTTTTCCATCTCTTCTTAAACACATTCTTCCTTTTGCAACTCCACTCGAAATAGTCTGCAGGGAAGGCAAAAAGTGGTTGTCAAAAAAATATGAATGTAACCCTGAGGATATTAAGGTATTTTCTGTTACCGCCTGTCCGGCGCAGATGATGGCGTTTAATGAAACACTTTCGGGGGAAATCTCTCGTATAGACGGTGCAATCGGTATAAATGAGATTTACGATTTGATTAAGAGTGATATTCATGAGGTCCAGGAACCGGATGAACACATTGTTTTGAATTATCTCAGCGGTGTTGGAATTGGCTGGGCCATGTCTGGCGGAGAGGTTGCCGGTCTTGATGTGGGTAGGCACCTGGCAGTGTCAGGTATTAAGACGACCATTCGTTATCTTCAGTCTATGGAGATGGGTTTGTTGAAAGATATCGATTATGTTGAATTAAGAGCATGTCGTGAGGGGTGTATCGGAGGAGCATTTTCCGTTACTGACAAATATGCGGCAAAAAATTCTCTCAACAAACTTATTCGAATATTTGGTTCTGAAAAGAGGGTAAATTTTTCATATGCTAAGAAATTGTACAGAGAAGGCTGGTTCGATACTACAAGGAAACTGGTTCCACTTTCAAGTAAATCATCACATCTCTCGATTCATGAGGGTATCAAGAGAGCCGAAGATATTGAGACTCTACTAAAGACCCTTCCCAGGAAGGAGTGTGGCGTATGCGGATGTCCTGACTGCAGGACTTTCGCTGAGGATGTTGTTGATGGAATGACCTCAATAGATAAGTGCATTTTTATGCGGCATTAACTAATTAAAAAGGGGAATAAATTTGCTCGTCAAGGATATTTGTGATCTGTTCCATTTAGATATCGTTTCCGGAAAGTCATATCTGGATCGTGAGATCACGGGAGGTTACTGCGGTGACCTTTTGAGCGATGTGATGGCAAATTGTTGCGTAGGAAATGTATGGCTGACGATTCAAGGTCATCAAAATATTGTGGCAGTGGCAGCGCTTAAACAAATCGCAGCAATAATTATAGTGAACGGCCGTTCAGTTGATGCTGATACTGTGGCAAAGGCTGAAGAAGAGGGCATCGCGATCCTTCTTTCCTCCAAGTCGGCCTTTGAGATGTCCTGTTTACTAGGTCAAGCAGGATTGGGCAAATAATCATTTTGATAACCCTTAAAGCTGATTTTCATATCCACACATGTCTTTCTCCCTGTGGTGATCTTGACATGACTCCTAAAGCGATTGTGGAAAACAGCCTGGAAAAGGGGCTGGATTTAATTGCCGTATGCGACCATAATTCAGCGGAAAACGCTGAAGCAACTATAAGGATGGGGTTGAAAAAAGGGCTAAAGGTTTTGCCTGGCCTTGAAGTCTGTTCAAGGGAGGAGGTTCATTCTCTGGCAATCTTTGAAAGTGCGGATCAGGCACTTAAGATGCAGGAGATAGTGTACAGTCATTTAAAAGGGACTAACAGGCCTGAGTTTTTTGGTGATCAGGTGGTTGCAAATGAATTTGATGAAGTAGAAGGGTTTAATGATCATTTATTGATTGGAGCATCAGGCCTTGGATTATTAGAAGTAATTGATAATGTACATAAACTTGGAGGTATAAGTATAGCATCGCACGTAGACAGGCCGAGTTTCAGCGTAATGAGCCAGTTAGGTTTTATCCCGAAGGATTTGCCTCTGGACGGAATTGAAATTTCGCAGATTACAAAGTTTGAAGAGATATCAGCAATGACGGATTTACCTGTCATGACCTTTTCCGATGCCCATTTTATAAAAGATATCGGCCGTGTTCATACTGAATTTTATGTTGAAACGGCAAGTTTAGGAGAAATCAAGATGGCTTTAAAAGGGGAGTCAGGTAGAAAGATAGGTGTATGATTGCGAGAACTGTCCCTCCATATTCTGGATATAATTGAAAACGGAATTCGAGCAGGGGCTAATCTGATAACTATTACCATAGTTGAGGACCATAAGAATAATAAACTGAAAATTTCTATTGCTGATAACGGTCATGGCATTCCGTCCGATATGCTTGAGAAGGTTACTGACCCCTTCTACACAACAAAATCCGTTCGTCGTGTAGGTTTGGGTTTGTCTTTGTTTAGAGAAGCCAGCAGAAGATGTGAAGGGGAATTTAAGATCACATCAAGGGTTGGTGTAGGAACAGAGACATGTGCTACATTCAGAATTGACCATATAGATTTAGCCCCAATGGGGGATCTGGAGAGCACTTTGAGCAGTTTGATTATCGGCAATCCCGGAGTTGATTTCATTTATGATCATGAAATAGACGGTGAGAGAGTGATACTGGATACGCGTGATATTAAATAAATTTAATATCTCCCATTTTTTAGATATAAAAAGATTGTTGCAGGTGGGGACCCTTTAGAAATCCGTCTATGTTGTCTTACAGTATGGAGAGGAGGATGTAATGTCAAAATTAACCATTGAAGACCTTAAGAAGATTAAACAAAGAGTGATTAAGGAAAATACCCCCAGGCTGGGCGAAAAAAAGATAAAGATTATAGTCCATATGGGAACATGCGGAATAGCTGCAGGTGCAAGAGAGGTCATGAATGCACTTTTAGCAGAGGTGGCAGAATCTGACCGCACCGATATCTCAATTGTTACTGCGGGATGTATGGGTATGTGCAGCAGTGAACCAAATGTGACTGTGGAAGTAGGAGAAGAGGAGCCGGTTGTTTATCAATTTATGGACGCTAATAAAATGCGGCAGGTATTTAAAAGACATATTCTTTTAGGCGAGATACAGTCTGAATTTGCATTGGCCAGGGGATGAGTATTTATATTTTTATATTAGATTTTTAATACGATAATATATTGATTAAAAGCACAAGCAAAAGATAAAAATCCGGAGATATTCAATGGAATCATACCGAACACACTTGCTTATTTGTGGTGGAACAGGATGTAAGGCATCCGGCAGTGATGCAGTAAAATACGCACTGATTGAAGAAATTAATAAAAGGGGTTTGAATCGCGAAGTACAGGTAATCGAGACGGGCTGTAACGGCTTTTGTGCTATGGGGCCTGTAATAGTAGTACAACCGGAAGGTATCTTCTATCAGAAGGTTCAGGTGGAAGACGTGCCCCTGTTAGTTGAAGAGCACCTGCTCAAGGGAAGGCCAGTAAAGAGGCTCTTTTTTGTTGAGCCTGCATCCGCTGAAAACATACCAAGCCTCAACAATATCCCTTTCTTTTCTAAACAGGTTTTAAGAGTACTCAGAAATAAGAGTCGGGTTTCACCTGAGAGTATTGATGAATACATTGCATATGATGGCTATCAGGGTGCGGCCAAGGCTTTGACAGAGATGACTCCGGAACAGATTATTCACGAGATGAAAATATCCGGCCTGAGAGGACGTGGTGGAGGCGGTTTTCCAACAGGCATGAAATGGGAATTTGCAAGTAAATCTCCAGGGGATGTCAAGTATGTCTTATGCAATGCTGATGAAGGAGATCCTGGCGCATTTATGGACCGGAGTGTACTGGAAGCTGATCCCCATTCTGTTGTTGAGGGAATGGTCATTGCTGCAAAGGCCATAGGCGCGAATTACGGCTATATATACTGCAGGGCAGAGTATCCTCTTGCCCTGGAACGTCTTCACATAGCTATTGAAAAGGCAAACGCATACGGTTTGCTGGGAGAGAATATCCTTGGGTCAGGCTTTAATTTTGATCTGGAGATATACCAGGGTGCCGGAGCATTTGTCTGTGGTGAAGAGACGGCACTGATGGCCTCTATAGAGGGAAGGCGGGGTATGCCTAGACCCAGGCCTCCTTTCCCGGCTCAGCAGGGCCTCTGGAGAAAGCCCAGTATCCTTAATAATGTTGAAACCTTTGCTAATGTTGGGCAGATCATTCTCAAAGGCGGGGAATGGTATGCAAGCATTGGTACGGAAGATACCAAGGGAACCAAGGTATTTGCATTGACAGGGAATGTAAACAATATAGGTCTGGTGGAAGTCCCCATGGGTACACCTTTAAGGGACATAATTTATGATATAGGCGGTGGAATTCCCAACAAGCGGAAATTTAAAGGGGTGCAGCTGGGAGGGCCTTCGGGCGGATGCGTGCCGGAACAATTTCTGGATATACCGGTTGACTTTGCCAATATCGCCAGAGTAGGTGCTATAATGGGTTCGGGCGGTATGATAGTGATGGACGATCGAACCTGCATGGTGGATATGGCTCGTTTCTTTATGGATTTTATTCAGGATGAGTCATGCGGCAAATGCACACCCTGCAGGGAAGGTACGAGGCGCATGCTGGAGATATTGAAGAGGATTGTTGCCGGGGAAGGAAGGCATGGTGATATCGAAGAACTGGAAGACCTGAGTGAAATGATCCGCGATTCAGCATTATGCGGCCTGGGCCAGACCGGACCGAATCCTATACTTTCAACTCTTAAGTATTTCAGGCATGAATATGAGGCACATATATATGAGAAGAGATGCCCTGCAAAGCGGTGCATGGCGCTTATTAAGTTTGAAGTAAATGTAGAGAAGTGCAAGATGTGCGGCGCCTGTTTTAAAAATTGTCCTTCAGGAGCAATAAAGTGGGAGAAAAAGCAGCCTGCCTTTATCGACAAGGATAAATGCGTCAAGTGCATGAACTGTTTCACTGCCTGTCGCTTTGATGCAATAGATTAAGATATTTATCTAACTCATTTTTTTATTTGATGCATCACAATTTTAACTAAGAAATATTCCTAAGACAGGCTGACCCTTATAGTCATCCTTTTCTGCAAGCCAGTAAGATCTTTATATCTGACTAGTGTTTAGAACAGGAAAAGGGTTATAATTCTAGTTACTTATATAAGACTTGTCTGCATGTCAATAATTCGTAAATTAGGAAAAGTCTCATTACAGCAAGTTAAACGGATGGGTGTAATGGGACTTTTTTTTATAAAGACCTTTATTTATACAGCAATACCGCCTCTGAAATTTTCCCGCATTCTAAAACAGATACGTTTTATCGGTTTTCAATCCACTCTGGTTATTCTGCTTACAGGAAGTTTCGCTGGAATGGTCCTGGGCTTTCAAGGTTATTATACATTAACACGTTTTGGCTCAGATGCATTTCTGGGTCCTATGGTCGGCCTGGCTTTGATAAAGGAATTGGGGCCGGTTATTGCTGCACTGATGGTTACCGGCAGGGCAGGATCAGCTATTACTGCAGAAATAGGCATCATGCGTATAAGCGAACAGATCAGTGCCCTGGAACTTATGGGTCTTAATCCCTACCGTTATCTTATTGTTCCAAATTTTATTGCGGCAATTATATCATTGCCCTTATTGACTGCGGTTTTTGATATAGTCGGGATATTTGGAGGGTATCTGATCGGGGTTAAACTTCTGGGTGTTGGTTCAGGCGTATATATGGGTGAAATGGCTAATTATGTCGAGATGCAGGACATATTAGAAGGATTATACAAGTCTTTGAGTTTTGGTGTTATAATTTCGTGGGTTTGCTGTTTCAAGGGTTATTACGCCGGGGTATTTACCGGTTTCGGCGCGGAAGGTGTGAGCAAGGCCACCACTCAGGCAGTAGTGCTTTCCTCGGTACTTATTCTTGTTTGGGATTATTTCATGACATCACTCCTTTTTTAAGAAGAGTTCAGGCAGGATGATTAAGATTGAAAATATAATAAAGTCATTTGACGGCAATGAAGTCCTTAAAGGTGTTTCCCTGGAAATCAGAAAAGGAGATATCCTTGCTCTGATTGGGGGAAGCGGTTGCGGCAAGAGTGTACTTTTAAAACATGTGTCAGGGCTTTTAAAGCCGGATCAGGGGAATATCACTATTGACGGCAGAGATATAAATAAACTCGGCGGCCGAAGCTTGATGGAATTAAGGGGCAGGCTGGGGTTCCTTTTCCAGAGCGGGGCTCTTTTTGACTCCATGACAGTATTTGAAAATGTGGCATTTCCTTTAAAAGAAAAGACAGGGCTCAGTGGCAGAGCTATAAAGGACAGGGTATTAAGGGAACTGGAAAACGTTGGACTTTCAGGTTCAGAGATTAAATATCCGTCACAGATAAGCGGTGGAATGGTAAAAAGGGCTGCGCTTGCAAGGGCATTGGTGATGGATCCTGAAATCATGCTTTTTGATGAGCCTACAACAGGCCTGGATCCCGTTATAGGGCATTCTATTCTAAGCCTTATTAATTTATGTCACAGGCGTTTGGAATTTACAGGTATCATTGTCACTCATCAGATTCCGGAGATCTTCGATATCGTTGAAAGGGTAGGGCTGCTCCATGAAGGTGTTGTCCGTATCGAAGGAACTCCGCAGGAATTTATTACTTCCCGGGACCCTGCTGTCAGGGCTTTTATTGATAAAACGGTATTGTGAAGGGAGAGTTGCAGATGAAAAAATTTGATCTTGAGTTGGCTGTAGGAATATTCATGATTGCGGGGATTTTATGCCTTGGCTATCTATCAGTCAAGCTGGGAAGGATGGAGTTTTTTCGCGGTAAAGGCTATGAGGTATATGCGGTTTTTTCAAATACAGGAGGTCTTAAGACCGGCTCTTCCGTAGTTATTGCCGGAGTTGAGATTGGACGTGTAAAAGAGATCATTCTTGATGATTATCAGGCAAGGGTGATTATGATTTTGCCTGAGAATTTAAAAGTCCAGGAGGATGCAATTGCTTCCATAAAGACCAAGGGATTAATTGGAGAAAAATATGTCGGAATTACTCCGGGGGGTTCTGAAAATATAATCGGTCAGGGAGAGCGTATTCGTGAAACCGAGCCTGCTGTTGATATGGAGCAGTTGATTTCCAATTATGTATTCGGCAAGCTTTAGAGAAAGAAGATAAAGGGGTCAGGGGCAGACTTATTAGGGCCGGTATGACGACACAAAAGGACCGGATACTGTCTGAGACAATATTGAGATATATTATTGCCGTATAGATAATTATTCAAAAAAGCCTCTCTTAATAAAGGAGTAAAGAATGACTCTAAGGAAATATGAGTATCATGGGATATTATTTTTGCTTTTATTTGTTATTTGCTCTGTAAATCCTTCTAATGCAACAGCAGGGGAGCCTACAGAGGAAATCAGGCATACAACTGACAGGATAATCGCTGTTGTGAGTGACCCTGCGCTTAAATCACCTGAAAATGCAAGTGAGAGAAAAAAGCTCATAAGAGAGGCAGTTGACGAAAGATTCGACTGGGAGGAGATGTCACGAAGGACACTTGCAAGGAACTGGGTCGGGAGAACCGATGATGAGAAGAAGGAGTTTATAGATCTGTTCGGCAAATTACTTGAAAGGACCTACCTTGAAAAAGTAGAAGATTATTCAGGCGAAAAAGTCAGCTATATAGATGAAAAGATCGATGGAGATTATGCAATTGTAAAGGTAAATATATTGACCAAAAATGATAGAGAGATACCTGTTTTTTACAGGCTTAAAAGTAAAAATGATAAATGGTTTGTCTATGATATTTTAATAGAAGGGGTAAGCCTAATAAATAATTACCGAAGTCAGTTCAACAGCATAATAACGAGGTCATCTTATCAGGGTTTGATTAAAAAACTTAGGGATAGTGTGGAAGAGAAGTAGAGGATTTTAATGGAGATCAGGTTGAAATGGTTATTAAATGTAGTTGTAATACTGTTTTGTCTTCTGTTTTATTCAAATACTTACGCAGGTGAAGATTTCCCCCAATCTTCAGAATCTTTTAGGCATGAAGGGTTTTCACAGCAAAATAAAATCGATGATATCAAAGTCGGTTCGGATTATTCCCCGGGAGATGAAGAAGGAATATATGTTATCCCTGACCCCTTTGAGCCCATCAACAGGGGGTTCTATATTTTCAACGATAAACTGTATTTCTGGGTACTCAAGCCGGTTTCGACTGGTTATAAGAAGGTTGTGCCGGAGTCTATAAGAGTGAATGTCCGAAACTTTTTTTATAACCTGTGTATGCCCATCCGTGCTGTGAATTGTCTCCTCCAGGGTAAAATAGACGGCTTTGGCATTGAGATTGGCCGCTTTTTTGTGAACACGACCGCCGGTATGATGGGCCTTGGTGATCCTGCAAAAAAGGTATTTTCCGGTCCAAAATATGATGAAGATTTTGGTCAGACCCTTGCATTTTACGGATTGGACTTTGGCTTTTTCATCATGTGGCCGGTTTTAGGTCCATCAAGTCTGAGGGATACGATAGGCCTGGCCGGTGATATGTTTCTTGATCCTGTCAACTACTATGTAAAAGATCTTACTAATGAGACGGCAGTCAATCTTATAGTCAGGAGCTATGACAGGGTTAACAGCACTTCTCTTGTGCTCGGAGAGTATGAGTCGCTAAAAAGATCTGCCCTTGATCCATATGCTGCAGTAAGAGATGCATATGTTCAATACCGTCAATCCAAGATCAGGGAATAGTATAAGTTTATCAACTAACCTTCTAATATTCAATCCCTTTTCGAGCCTTTATTCCCTTTTTATAAGGGTGTTTGATCTCCTTCATTTCAATAAATTTGGTTGCTGCTTTTACAGCACCGGGATGAGCATTCCGGCCGCTCAGAAGAAAATGCATGCCTCTTTGTTCCGGGGTCAGTATTTGCCTGATCTGTTCCCATTTAATAAGATCAAAATGTGTGGCGATGTTGATCTCGTCGAGGACTATTGTCTCATATTTCCGGGAGAGTATCTCTTCTTCGCAGGAACGCCAGGCATGCTGAGCGGCCTCTGTGTGTTTCTTTTTTTCCTCTTTATCATCAGAAAAGATGAATCCTTCTCCCATAGTCCTGATCTGGATATTGGGTATTTTCCTTATTGCTTTGACCTCGCCATAGGGATGAGGGGATTTAATAAACTGGAGAATTAGCGCTTTACTTCCGAGACAAGCCATTAGAACGCTTTTCCCAAAACAATATGTTGACTTTCCCTTTCCATCTCCTGTAATCACTTCAACAACGGGCTTAGTATCATTTTGATCTGATAAGGAAACCACCATTTCAGTGACCAGATCAGCATTCTTCACTATCTCCAATGGCAGATCCCGTCCGGCAAGAATAAGTTCGACCTTTGAGGATTTATCCTGTATTAGTGAAACAAGATTTTCTGCACTGACTACCTTCTCTTCCAGCAGTGCGTGTACATCGTTGAGGACAATTATGTCAAATTCAGCACTGATGGCGGCATTTTCGGCCTTCTTAAACGAAGCAAGGGCATTTTGTTCAGCGACTTTTTTATTAGACAAAGATGGATCAAAAACCAGGTTGTCTATATTTAAATAAGGTTTGAGAAAAAAGGAGGCAATTGCGGCGCCTTTCAGAATGTCCCGATGAAGAAAACAGGTAATAAGACTGCTGAGGCCCTGTCCTGCTGCCCTGACGCATAATCCAACGGGGGCAAAATTGAAGAGATCAGAATTTCCTGTATAAACCTGAACAAGCCCTTTTTTTAACATCGCCTCACCTTTTGTTGATATTTTCTTTGCACTGAGACTATAATATCTGGTAAAGAATTGCAATTGTAAAGGCTCAAACTAGATGAACTCGCAAAAAGTCGTCACTCCGGTGGAAACCGGAGTCCAGATGTCACGTAACTACTTAAAAAGACTGGATTCCGACTTTCGTCGGAATGACGAAAAGTGGTACTTTTCGACTTTTTGCGAGTTCATAAAACTAAGACCTTGAAAATTTAATTCGGAGGATTGTTTATGATTCAAAATAAAAGGATGGATCCGGAGGTATTATCCATGGTTCTTGATACAATAGCCAAGCTTGAAAGGGAGAGAGTTTCTCTTGATATCAAGCTGGAAATGGACCGCACCGGTGAGTTTCCAATGGAACTTATTCGTTTCATGTTAAGTCCTGAGATAGCCCTGCACCTGATATTTATTCCTGAAGAGTACGGCGGCCTGGGTGCAGGTGCGACAGAAATAGCAATAATATCAGAAAGAATGGCAAAAATGGATCTGGGTGTAGCCACTTCGTTTCTGGCAATCTGTCTTGGTATGGACCCAATAAGGGTTGGTGCCACCACCAGGCAGAAGGAAAAATACCTGCGGAAGATTGCGGAAGAGGGTCTTATTGTTGCTTATGCAGTCACAGAGCCTGAAGCAGGATCAAATGTGCAGTCCATCAAGACAAAGGCCGAACGTGTCATGGACGATGATGGTAATATAAAGGGATATATGCTGAACGGGCAGAAACAGTTCATTACCAACGCAGGTGTTGCAGACCTTTATACTATTCTGGCGGATACCCCTGACGGTCCATCCTTTTTTATTGTTGAGGCTGGTGCGGAAGGATTATCTCCTGGAAAACACGAGGACAAACATGGTATTCGTGCTTCTGATACATGCCCGCTTACATTGGAAGATCTTTTTGTGCCCGCTGAAAATCTTGTTGGAGAGGCAGAAGGACTCGGACTTAAGCAGGCCAATGAAGTATTCGGATATACGAGGCTAATGGTGGCCACATTCGGTCTTGGCGGCGGCATGGCTTCTCTTGAAAGGTCAATCAAATATTCAAAGGAAAGGGTTCAGTTCGGAAAGACACTTGCTGAAAAGCAGGGTTATACCCATAAGCTTCTGGTGCCCCATGCAGTGCGCCTTGAGGCAGCGCGTGCATATATTGAGGAAGTCGCACTCAGGCTGGATACAGTTGAGGATGATCTTCAGGTTGAAGGTTCAATTATCAAGTACTTTGCGACAGAGGCAGGCGACGATATGGCTAATGATGGAATACAGGCCTTTGGCGGATATGGTTATATGCGTGAGTACGAGGTGGAAAAGATCAAACGTGATGTCAAAATACTGCCACTGTACGAAGGCACAAGTGAAATTCAGCAGAATATTATTTCCGTTTTCCGAATGAGAAGTGTGGTTCGTACAAAGGGAGGCTTTTATCTGGAAATGGCCGATGCACTGGAAAAACATCCTGAAGAATGCGGCGGTGGTATGCTTGCAAAGGCTCTGGTAACAGTCAGTGATACAGTAACTAACATTAGGAAACACAAGTTGACAAGACATCAGTTTGTAATGTTTCAGCTTGCAGACATGATGACCTGGGCGGAAATAGGTGCGTCCTTTTGTCGAAAGGCTGCTTCATATAAAGGCGGTCAGAACAGAACTCCTGAGTTTATAAAGGCGGCTTCTAGGATATTTGCCAGGGAGGTCCTTGAAAAGATTTATTCTAATGGCCTCAGGATAGCGTACGGGTGTGATGATGTGATTGAGGATCTGGCAGGCCGGATAAAAACACTCGATATAGGATCAGCTATGGAAGGCAACCTGAAAGACATGGATATGGTTTCATTGGAATTAGTAAAATAAAAGAGACCTCTGCAAAACTCTTGTGCGCCTCAGGCGCAATCGTTATTTGTCCCAGCCAATGGCTGGTTTATCCCGCGCTTGACGCGGGGCCGGAGTGACGATTTTTTATGAAACCATCAATTAATATTCAAATAAATTTTATGAGTTTAACTGCATTTGATTAGAGAAAGGAAATACCAACGCAGGCCGGCAGGGCCTGGAACAGGAAAAAGACCTATCAGAAAAGGAAGAGCCGGTCTGCGCAGAATTTCTTCCAGAAAATCCCAGTACGGAAAACCAAAGGTTGACTCATCACTCAAGTCTGTGTTTCAAAAGATTGGCGTTCCCGAACCCGAACCGTTTAAGCCCGATCCTTTTCAACTGGAGGCGCTTGATCTGATTGAAAAACATGACCTGCTTGTAAGCGCTCCAACAGGCTCGGGAAAAACGTGGATTGCCTCTCAGGCAATACAGTCCTGTCTTAAAAAAGACCTCAGGGTATGGTATGCATCTCCCCTTAAGGCCCTTTCCAACTCAATTTACCAGGAATTTTGTCATGAGTTTGGCCTTTACCAGTGCGGAATCCTGACCGGTGACCGAAAAGAAAATCCCGAAGCTCCTATAATAGTTGGCACAACAGAAATACTGAGAAACCAGCTGTATGATGCAATGCACAGAGGTGCCAGTATCAACGCAGACCTTGTTATCCTGGATGAAGCACACTATCTAAGCGATAGTGAAAGAGGAGTTGTTTGGGAAGAAGTGCTTATATATCTTCCTTCAAGGGTAAGGCTGTTGCTGCTTTCTGCAACAATATCCAATGCGGATGAGGTATGTGATTGGCTGAGTGAGATCAGAGGCGTGCCCAACAGGGTTGTATTGTCTGAAGAGCGTCCGGTGCCGCTGGAAATGCTGTTCCTTTTTCCTGACGGCTATATTATTCCTCTGGGAAGCAAAAGGGGCCTCAATCATCGTGTCAGAAAATATCTTGCATCTCAGTCTGAGGTTCGTGGAAGGCGATCTGAAAAGGTCGATTTCGGCAGTGTTATTGAATGCCTGAGAAAATTTGATTTACTGCCGGCAATTTTTTTTCTTAAGTCAAGAAAGGATTGTGACAGGGCGATATTAACATGCCCTGAAGTTTACACTGACAAAAAGGAAAAAGAGCGTTTTGAAAGATCAGTCGGGGTGTTTTTGAAAGAATACCCTCATCTAAGGAAACACCGTCAAATATCTTTTATTTTGAAATCGAGGGTTGCTTCACATCACGGAGGGCAATTACCTTACTGGAAAGTGCTTGTTGAGAAGGTAATGAGCGAGGGATACCTGGAGGCCATATTTTCTACATCAACAGTAGCTGCAGGCGTAAATTTTCCGGCCAGGACTGTTGTACTGGTGCAAAGTGACCGCTACAACGGCCAGGAGTTCACCGATCTGACGGCAACAGAGCTTCATCAGATGGCAGGCAGGGCTGGAAGGAGAGGGAAGGATAATATTGGATTTGCAGTTGTTTTGCCAGGGGTTCATCAGGATCCAAAACTAATTCATGAGTTGACCGATTCCTCACCCGAGCCGATCATGAGCCAGATTCGAATCAATTTCTCCATGACATTGAACCTCCTTCTTTCACATACTCCCCTGGAGGTCAAGGACCTGCTTGAGCGCTCATTTGCCGCATTTCAGGAAAGAGGGACGGGCTCTTCGCTAAGGGCACGCTGGGATCGCATTGTACTGGATCTTGAGAGGCTGCTTCCAGACTCCAGGTGTGACATTAAAGATCCGTATCAAATTATTGAAAATAAACAGAAAAGGGATGAATTGCTGCATGATTTAAAGGGCATCAACCGCGATATAAAGGATGCCGACATCAGGGCAAATACAAAAGACCTTATAATTCAAAAACTAAGATCACTTGATTGCGAAGGCTGCAGACATGTTAAAATCTGTCACAGGAATAAAAGGGACCGGCTTTTTCATTTGACACGGGATCTCCGTTTGATTTCAGGTCATATTGAAGAGATGACAGGAGGTTTGTGGCTTAGCTTTAAGCGTCATGTAAGGTTTTTAAAGGAAACCGGATTTGTTGATGGTATGGAAAGATTGACTGCCGATGGATTCTGGGCTTCAAAGCTAAGGCTGGATCAGCCCTTATTGATCGCCGAGGCAATCAGGAAGGGCGCAATGCAGGGTGTTTCTCCTGATCTTATCGCAGGGAGTATAGCTCCTTTTGTTTGGGATAAAGCGCAGGAAGTGGATGTTGATCTGCAGAAGGGAGCTGATTACAGTGAGATTGAAAAAAGGTTCAATCGGATTCTTGATCATATTGCACCATTAAAGGCATTAAAGAACAGGAGAGGTTTTGAGAGCCCCCCTATTATGTTCTGGCCGGCGGCAGCACTTTTCATATGGTCAAAGGGGGTTTCATGGGAACTGCTGCTTAATGTGATGCGTATAAGTGAGGGGGATATGGCGTCACTTATAATGAGGACTGCCGATCATCTGAGACAGATCTCAAGTCTGGCTGACACCCATCCTCAGCTTGCGTATGTTGCAGAGGAAGCAATCAGCCGTATAATGAGGGAACCCGTATATATTTAATTTGTCGTCATGCCTTTATCCCTTTTTATTGCTCAGGCGATTAAAAACATCAATTGTCATGCCGGACTTAATAAGCCTGCTCCGGACCACGATCCTCGGGCATACAGTCTTTATAAGCACTTATGAAATCCCTGAACACCGGCCCCGTACAGGAATTCGGGACAGGCTGGAGCTTGTCCGCCGGTGTTTATGGCGGGTTTACCCGCCAATGTTTGTGGCGGGTTTATCCCGTACTTATTGCGGGGCCGGGATGACGACTTCCAACGAAGTCGTTTTAAATTATATGAAGCGATGGCATTATAACAATATGAAATATTTAACGCTTCACTTGTTTTTTGACATGCTTCGTTGTTCATAGGCTGCCTCAAAGAGGCATAACTTAGCTTTTTACGAAACCATTATAACTTGATAAATAGTGAAAATAACGACGGAAGGTTTAGAAATTAAGGCAATTTTTGGCAATCTACCAGCAATTATGTCTTTAAAGCAATACTGCAATTAAGAAACAAGCTTTAAAATCATTTCTTCAGCCTTTTCCAGGCTGATACGACTCATATTTATTACCAAATCATAAAGACGGGGATCATTCTGAGAAAGTCTGTCATTGAAATGACTTAAGAAACGCTCCCTTATTTTATCTTCCTGTTTAATATTTGTCAGGGCATCTTTCTCGTCATAATTAAGTTTATCCATTACGAAACGAAGCCGATAATCATTATCAGCCACAAGGAGGATATGCCATACATTCTCATATCCTCTAAGGATATACTGGCTTCCTCTTCCTATGATTACAACGTTTCCATGCTCGTACAGTTCTCTGATAATGGCTTTGAGCATCTCAGCATAACGTTCCTCGTCCATGTAGCCGTATTTGTCTGAGATAAGGCGCTCAATAAAATCTGAACTCACTATTTTATCAAGAAATTTCGTGAGTTTTGTGGCCCCGTATTTTTCATAGGAAAGGACATCGCCTGAAGAAACCTTGATTTTTTCAGCAATTTTAGTGATAATCTCTTTATCCACATATTCATAGCCAAGTTTTTTTGATATTATTTCCCCAAGAGTTTTACCTCCGGCACCGAATTCTCTTGAGATGGTGATGACAGCCATATTTTTCTCCTCTGGAAACCTAAGTGTAGATCACATGAAATGTAAAATTTCTGTACCTGTGTCCCTTTATAACAGATGCAAAATAAAATCATTAGAATTACTCAAGGGCTTTTTCTGGCATACCTCCAAAAGGGGTAATTATTATATAGCACCGTATGCTCACCTCGTCAATTTATTTGCTTAAATCTGATTAATTATTAATCGGCTTTCTGTCCGCGATCTGAGAGTGCTTGTATATCATTGAAAGTCTTTACAGATTTCTCGGACCGGACTTCTCTGGGCTCGAAATGACAAAAGAATCCAATTACGACATAATATCTAGATTGGAATGAAAAGGGCTAAGGGAGATGAATTGGAGAGAGGTTTTTGTGATCCTGTTGTTGACAATTACAGCAGGTCGTTTTATTCATGGTCCTTACGACTTTGCAATAAATTAGTCTAAATAAGATTTTGATTTTTTTTTAAGGGAGGGTTTTTGGGCAGAAGAGATCATCAGATAAAGGTAAATGACCTGGGCCGACTTCTTGTCTATATCCTCACTCACAGGCCGGATGAATTCTGTCTTGTGCCGGACAGTGACGGTTTCATTTCATATAAGGAATTGATACAGGCCATTAATGAAGAGGAGGGCTGGCAATATGTAAGACAGTCCCATATAAACGAAGTGCTTATGGGAAAGGACAGGGATCTGTTCGAGGTCAAGGAAAAAAAGATAAGGGCCATGGAAAGAAGGTGGAGTCTTGACATTGAAAACCCTGCTGATTCTATTCCGGTAATTCTTTACTGTGCAGTAAGATCAAAAGCCCACCACGTTGTGATGGAGAAGGGATTAAAATCCTTGCAGGGCAGGCCTCTTGTTATGTCGGGCGAAAAGGAACTATGCCTTCGAATCGGGAGGCGACGCGATCATAAACCAGTTTTGCTTGAGATAATGGCTGAAACTGCCGCGGAGCAGGGGGTTTTGTTTTATACCTTTGGAAGTCTTTTTCTGAGTCCTGAAATACCTCCCCAATTTATTGCCGGCCCCCCTGTGTCGAAGGAAATCCTGGAGGCCAGGAGAAAGAAGGAGGAGCAAACTGAAAAAATGGAAAAAGTCCGCCGTGTGCCGGCTTTTACTGAACCAGGAACCTTTATTCTTGAAAGTTCCAGGGATCCTGATCCATTCAGGAGGGCCAAGGGAAAAAAGAGAAGGGGGTGGAAAGAAGAGGCAAGAAGCATGCGGAGAACCAGGCGCTGAGATATGCCATTTCTACAAATCTTTCAAATATTGGGTATCAGCCACCTTTTGTTCTGATCCAAAAATCATGTTATCCTCTATTCTATCCATGCTTACAGGAACAATAAGTCCTTTTATATCCCGTGAAGATGAAAAAATAACAGGTAAATAGTTATCACTTATACCCTTGTAAAAATAATTTTCTTCTGAATGCCATCCTTCGGCAAGCACTTGGAATTCCTTTCCAAGATTCCTGCGATAAAATGCTGACCTTTTTGCCTGACCCAGTTCTCTAAGTTCCGATGCCCTTTTTTTTGCCAAACCTGGTTCAACCTGGTTTTCAAGGCGGAAGGCTGCAGTACCTGGTCTGGGTGAAAAGGGAAATACATGAAGATAGGATACGGGCAGATCCCCAACGAGTGACAGGGTATTTTTATGCTGTGTCTCTCCTTCTCCGGGGAATCCCGCCATTATATCAATGCCTATTGCTGCTTCAGGTATCCTTGCATATATAGTCTCAATTATTTTCGCAAAGTCCCTCGCTTTATAGATTCGGTTCATTTTTTTCAGGATGCTCTCATCGCCGCTTTGCAGTGGAATATGAAAATGCCTGCATATCCATTCTTCTTTGCCTACCATGTCTATAAGATCATCGTCTATCTCCATGGGTTCAATGGAACTCAGCCTGATTCTGACGGAGAGGTTTTCTTTTCCGATTGATTGAAGAAGGCCTTTGAGGTTTATGCTCTCTTTCAGGCCAATCCCGTATTTACCGAGATTTATCCCGGTCAGAACAACTTCCCTGTAACCTTCTGCTGCGAAAGCTTCAAGCATGGACAGGACGTTTTTCATGGGAAGGCTTCTGTAAGGCCCTCTGGTAAAGGGTACGATGCAATAGGTGCAAAAGGATTGGCATCCGTCCTGTATCTTCAGATATGCCCGTGTACGGCCTGGAAAACGCCTTACAGGCATGGATTCAAAAGGCATTCCTGCTTCAAATCCATTAATGGAGATGATTATGCCTTGCGAGTTAAAAGCATTAATCAGAAGTTCCGGAATTTTTGTTTTATTAACATTTCCGGCAATCAGTTTGACCCCTTTTATCAGTTCGATTTCCTTCGGAAAAACCTGAGGATAACAGCCTATGGCCGCTGTTATTCCTTCAGGATTTTCTCTCAAGGCCTTTCTGATAGCCTGTCGTGATTGATGAGCTGCTCTCCGGGTTACAACACAGGTATTGACTATCGTGGCATCCGCCTTTTCTCCCTTTCCAGCCGGCCTCCATCCTGCATCCATTAGGCTATCATTCAGGCAGGCGGATTCATACTGGTTTACCTTGCAGCCAAGGGTTATGATTCTGAATAATTCAGGCATTTATCTGTCAGCCTCTTTTTTTATTATCCAGCCACCGCCTATCAGCCTGTCGCCTGTATAGCATACAAGGGCCTGGCCAGGGGTGATTGCCATCTGAGGTTCTTCGAATCGAAACCTGACCCTGTTAGAACCAGTCACTGTGAGGCGGCCTGATGCAGCCTTGTGGCGGTAACGGATTTGGGCCTTAAGGTCCGGTTCATTCGAAGAGGGAAGGGGGCCGATCCAGTTGAAAAGCTCTGCATCAACGTTTTTTGAAAAAAGCTCCTCCTTTCTACCTACAACAACCTCACGAGTGTCAGGCCTGATTTCCTTTACATAATACGGCCTCGAAGATGCTATTCCAAGGCCGTGTCTCTGGCCTATTGTATATCTGTGAATCCCTTTGTGCTCACCAAGCCTTTTGCCATGTGAATCAATGATGTCTCCATTCATATCAATGCTGGAACCAAATCGGTTTTCAAGAAACTCACGGTAGTTTCCGTCTGATAAAAAACATAACTCCTGGCTTTCAGATGTTTCACGGCATGGCAGATCAAGTTCAATGGCAATATTCTGCACATAACGTTTGTTTATCTCGCCCAGAGGAAAAACAGCCATAGAAAGAGAGTCCTGATTTAACCGGTGCAGGAAATAGGATTGATCTTTTCCTGAATCCTTTCCTCTCCACAGATCAGTTATTCCCTGCCTTTTTACGGCCTTTACATAGTGCCCTGTTGCCAAAAAAGGAATCCCCTTCTGTTTTGCGTATAAGCGAAGATGCCTGAATTTTATTTCTTCATTACATATGACGCAGGGATTTGGAGTAAATCCCTTTGAATAGGCGCTAATAAACGGTTCTATGACAGATGCGATGAATTCTTCCTTCAGGTCAATGATCTCCAGCGGAATTTTAAGATGATATGTGACAGCTTCAACTGCCTTAAGCCTTTTTCCTCCTGTTGAACCCGTGGCAGGGAGTATCAGGAAAAGCCCGTGGACATTCCATCCTCTCATTTTGAGGAGGGCGGCAGCAACAGAACTGTCCACGCCACCGCTGAGGGCCACAACAATATCCGAAGGCTGTATGTTCATAGCAAATAATTCATCGTGATTTGACAAAAGAAATATCCCTTAAGGCAGGTGTATGAGATTGGCACTGGAAAAATCAGTATAAAATACTCCTGTTAAATTTTACCTCCATAGCCCAGGCAGGGCAGGCTAGAACGCATAATTCACAGGCGCTGCATTTGTCCTTATCAAAAATGACTTCCATTTCAGGCCTTTTTATATACAGGGCACCGGTAGGACAGACAGCCGTACAGGCACCGCAGTGAAAACATTTTTCTTCATCACGCTTTATATCGTTACCGATATCTTCTACCTTAACTCCAATTTTTTTCAGGTAACGTATGCCTTCCTGATAGTTTTTTCTGTGCCCACTCAACTCAAGGACCATAAGCCCTTCTTTTCTTGGGTATATAGTGGCCTTAAGTATATTAAAGGAAAGATCGAATTTTTTTACGAGAGTTGCAGCAATGGGCTCGTTGACCATTTTTTTCGGAAATCTCAATGCGAGTACTTTCGAGTACATTTTCTAGACTCCATACTTGTTTTAACTGGATTAGTATTTCTTGATTGTCCTTTCGAATCCCGGCATCGACTTTTCAATAACTTCATCTGAGACACAGTATGAAATCCTGAAATGTCCTGGCCCGCCGAATCCGCTGCCTGGCACAGTCAGTATATTCTCCTTCTGAAGTTCAGCTACAAAGGCTACATCATCATCAACGGGGGTCTTTGGAAAAAGATAAAAGGCACCCTGAGGTTTTGAGAATTCATAGCCGAAGGATGCAAGGCCATCACACAGCAAATCCCTTCTTCTCTGATAGACGGAAATATCCACACTGTCTTCAAGCAGATGAGAAACAGCTCTCTGCATAAGGGCAGGGGCGTTAACATAACCAAGTATGCGGTTACACAGGACAAGACCTGCCATAACTATCTGTCTGTCCAAGATATCAGGATGAGCCGCGACATAGCCGATCCTTTCACCCGGCAGTGAGAGATCCTTAGAAAAGGATGTTACGGAAAAGGTCTCATTATACAGATCGAAAACACTGGGGACGGAAATCCCGTCATATACTATCTTGCGGTATGGCTCATCCGAGATCAGATATATGACATGCCCCAGTTTTTTGCTGTATTGATTGAGCAGGCCTGCAAGCCCTCTGAGTTCTTCTTCGCTGTAGACCCTGCCCGTGGGGTTGTTTGGAGAATCAATCAGGATTGCTTTTGTCTTTTCTGATACGGCTTTTTCGATTTCGCTGAAGTCCAGGGAAAAATCAGGTTTTGTCGGCACCGGCCTGGACACTCCCTGAAAGTTGTCAAGGTAGAAATCATATTCAACAAAATAGGGTTTTGGGATAATTATTTCTTCTCCCGGATTGAGGATAGTCTTTAATACTGTATTGAGACCACCACCTGCCCCGACGGTCATGATTATATCTTCGGCCTTGAATTTTGTCCTGTTATGACTGCTCAGGTATTCAGCAACAGCCTGCCTGGTTTCCGGAAAACCTGCATTTGGCATATAGCCGTGAAGACCGGGCCTTGAATCACTGATAAGCTCTTTAATGATTTCATTAAATCTGGGCGGAGGCTCCAGGTTCGGGTTGCCGAGGCTGAAGTCAAAGACGTTTTCCGCGCCGTATTTTTCCTTTCTCAGGGCTCCTTCTTCGAACATCTTCCTGATCCAGGAGGTTCTTTCTATGAATGAAACAATCTTTTTTGATATTGGCATTTTGGTTCTCCTTTGAAAGTCATAAAAAAATAAAATCGAACTTTTCTCAACTATTGTCAATAAAAAAACCGGTACGCAGATTTCTCTTTTATCAGTATCCGAATTTTATAATTAAGATTTCTCATCACGGCACAACATGATTTGCAGTTTTATCAGCCTCTGGCTGAGACTTTTTCCAATTTCGATAAAGTCTCTTGACCCGTAATCTATAGAGCACTTGAAAGTAAAGGATTATGTGCAATCGAAGCACAGCCTGTCCCGGATTTCAATCCTGAAACAGGGAAAATACCTTATTTACAACCTCCGCATTTATGATATAATAATGTAAATTATTCTTAAATTTCATAAGCATGAAAATCAAATTTCAGGTTATTCTGTAATTGCAGTTAATTACTGAATATGAAACCTTTTAATATAGGCTCATCACGTCGGTTTTTAAACAAAACCATTTAGAAGAAAAAACTTGTTTTTGCGGTAATCAGGTTTGATGAACTTGCAAAAAGTCGTCACCCCGGCCCCGCGTCAAGCGCGGGTTAACCTGCCACAAACACAAGCTGGCAAGTTCCAAAAAGAGTCCAGATGCTGCGCAACTGCTGGAAGACGCTGGATTCCGACCCCGAACAGGAGTCCGGGACAGCCTGGAGTTTACCCGCCAATGTTTGTGGCGGGTTTACCCGCCAATGTTTGTGGCGGGTTTACCCGCCAATGTTTGTGGCGGATTTATCCCGCACTTGATTCGGGGCCGGAATGATGGAAAGAGAGCATTTTTGCCTTTTTTCCAGTTCATCAATAATGAAAATCAGCTGAAAGAGAAGACATGATAATTAAAATTCTGGGTTCTGAATCTCTTGGAGTCCGCGGGCTTTCATGTTCGGTTGAATTGAACAGCAGGAAGATAATCATAGACCCGGGAATAGCCTTAGGCTGGTCCCGTTACGGGTTTCTGCCGCATCCTTTTCAGATTGCGGTTGGAGCAGGAGTCAGAAAGAAGATTATTGAAGAATTAAGAGATGCCAGTGATGTTATTTTCAGTCACTTTGATGGAGATCATTGCCCTTTAGCGAATCCGAATCCTTATCAACTGGGCATACACGAGGTGAAAGACAGTTTGTCAAAATGCCGGATTTGGGCTAAGGGCCCGGATAATTCACCGCCAACTCAGCAAAGAAGAAGAGGGGAGCTGTCTGAAATAATCAACAGAGACCTGCCGAGTGCTGATGGAATAAAAGATGGACCTCTGGAGTTTTCTTTTCCTGTTCCCCATGGACAGAAGGACGGAAAGGAGCGCACGGTAATGATGAGCAGGATTGAAGGGAACGGGATAACTTTTGTTCATGCTTCAGATATCCAGCTCCTTGACAGGGAAACAATAGAAAAGATTCTGGAGTGGAAACCGGATATTGTTTTAACCTCGGGCCCGCCTCTTTATCATTATTCTTCTTCTTCATCATCTCAGACTCAGAGAGAAAACGCCTGGCAAAATGCAGTAAATCTGGCTGAGAATGTTGACACATTTGTTATTGACCACCACCTTTTGAGATCTGAAGAAGGTATGGAATGGCTCGAAGAATTGAGATATAATAGTAAGGGAAAGGTCTTATGTGCGGCAGAATATATGCAAAGAACCCCTGTTTTTCTTGAGGCCTGGCGGAAAGAACTGTATGAGTGGCTTCCTGCTTACAATGGCTGGCATGAAGATTTTCAGCAGGGAGCAGTGGATCTTGATTTTTATCGTATCAGGGGATGGGAGGTCTTAGTGAGAAACGGGAAAATCAACCCGTGCAGGTGGTATTACTTCTGTCCGATAAAGGAATATACTGATGAGGCCAAACTGGAAAGAGACTGGATTGAAAATTACTGCCTTGTGAGGAATAAAAAATGTATTCGCTACCAGATGGAAGAAAGGGGTGAGTATCACCCGGATAACATGCTGCCCAATGGTGAAATAAGGGAAGATTTGTATTGAGAGGGATATTAAATGAATTGCGGGAACAGAAGTACGAATTTGTTAAGGCATTAAAAAATGCAGTGAAGATGTCTCCGATTAAATTGCAACGGGGTAAAAATCTCTTTTACGATAAACAAGGTGGTATCTAATAATGAAAAAACTGAGAAATTTCGTCAAGACTTCCCTGATCGGCGGGATTGCGGTTATCCTGCCTGTCACCATTTTATTCCTGATTTTCAAATGGATTTTTAATTTCATTATTAATATTATTCAACCCCTTACAAATCTCCTGGTTGCCAGATCCAACCTTCAGGAACTCGTTGCTATATTGATTGTAATCTGCATCATTTTATCTGTCTGTTTTTTTGTCGGTGTTCTGGTCAGGACAAGAGTAGGCCGTTTTATTCATGAGCATCTCGATAAACGTCTTTCAAAGATTATTCCGGGTTATGGAGCAGTCAAAACCACAGTGAGCCAGTTTTTTGACAGGAAATCGACCCCTTTTTACTCGGTGGCTCTTGTAAGAGGCTTTGATGATGAAAGCCTTATGACAGCCTTTATTACAGACAACCATCCGGACGGGAGTTACACTGTATTTGTTCCCTGCGGTCCGAATCCTACCACAGGATATATCCTGCACATGAAAAAGGAACATGTGCATCCGGTTCCCGTATCAGCTGAAGTTGCCCTGAGGTCCGTAATAAGCTGCGGGGCAGGGTCACAGCCTATCCTGGCAGCCTTTCATAGGAATGAAAAGAATAAATTGTAAACTGATTAATTTGACGGATATTATCTCCTTGAAAATGTTAGTAAACTTATTTTATCCAAAAAACATAAGGTGAGGATCATGGGAAGTCCTTAGCATTGAACGAATCCGCGTATTTACAGTGGAAGCCTTACTTGAGCAGGCCATAAGGCTTGAAAATGCTCTGAAAGATGAGAGCATGGGTGGGCCTTCGCTTTCCGACAGGGATGAACCATGGCGGGATTATCCGCCAGCCTTTCGAATGCTGGCAGAACTGAGTGCACAAGGCCTTGATCCCCTGTTTCATAGAGCGCCAGTGGTAGTGGCAGTTCATGTGCATCCGCATGAGGCCATTCATCCTGAGGTAGAAGCAGGACTGGCAAGCATGTACATGGTACTTATGGCCACCAGTCTCGGCCTTGGCACATGCTTTTGCGGATTGCTGGATTATGCTGCCTTTCACAGCGCAGACCTGAGTCGAGTTATGGGACTGTCGGAAGGCCAACATGTGCCAATCTCGTTCATGCTCGGCTATCCTAATTTGGAATATCCCCGCCTGGTGGTACGCCGCCCGGCCCGGGTAACGTGGATTTAGACCTGAATTACTGGACTGTGCCCATTGATTTTTAATGAATTTGGGCTGTCTGCCGCTGAAAAAGAATATAGGGACAGAATTACTTTTATTTGGTCTTGTCGAAACATCGGTTATGGGCGCTGTTGTAACATGGTTCTTTCGTATAGAGACAACGGGTTTAAATCTGGAAAAGATCGGTCACGAACATTAGTGCTTAATTTGAAATATCCTGAGGGGGATGAAAACTCTATTCAAGGAGCTTAAGATGATGATGAATAATAAAAAAAATCGATTTCTCCCTGCCCTTTTGTTTTTTCTCCTAATTTTTGGATGCCAGGAGTCATTGGCTCGGGAAGAAGTAAATAACATCCTCGGGCCGCAGTCCATCCTGGCTAAAGGGGAGCAGTATGTATTGATGGCTGCCGTCAGATTTCCGGATGTTGAACCATCTGTTCCGCTGGGTAAAATACGCAAAAAGACAGTTTATTATCTGAATAAATATGTAATGGAACAGTCCTACGGGCAGTCATGGGTAAAGGCTGACTTCCATGGCTGGGTGAAGTTGCCTGACCCGATTTCAGAATACAACGTGAGCCCTTATAATTTCAAGGTCGACCGAAGTCGGGTAAAAAAGTTGATTGAAGATACAATGACAGCCCTGGAAAGGGAAACAGTTTTTTCAAGGTATAAGCATTTGCTGATCATCCCTGGTGTTTTAACAATGCCTGGAAAAGGCTATGGCATGATCTGCTATTGTGCCAATCCCGGCATGTTGTCAGGAGTCCGGAGAGATGTCCACTATGTGCCGCTGAAATCAGAAGGAGGACAGGAATTTGGAGGAGGAGTTTTTGTAGGGGCTGAGAATGCCCACCTTGGCATGTTTGCACACGACTTTTTTCACGCACTTGGAGGGATTTACAAGAACAAACGTCTTGTACCCTGACTGTATGACTTCGAGCGTCAGTCTGACGCTAATCAAACACCTTCCCCGGAACATCACGCCATATATATGGGGCCTTGGGACATCATGTCAGAGCATTTCGTAAAGAAAGGTCATCCACCTCCAGGGATATCTTCTTTTACAAAAATCAGATTAGGATGGATTGGGACCGATAAGGTCCTTTTGGTCAAACCGGGAGAAACAGCAATGAATTTTCTGTCACCCCTTTCGCAGAACGGCGATAAGCTTGTTGTTAAGATTCCCCTGCGTTATGACAGGTATTATCTTATTGAAAATCGTCAACCTGTTGGATTTGATCAGAATTTACCGGATTCAGGCATACTGGTACTCAAGGTGAACGCCAGAGTGGAGGAGGGTTCCGGTACTGTAAAAGTTATGGATGCAGATCCTGATGCCAGGCATTTCATACATGCTACCTTTAGGATCGATGAAAGCAAAAGAAATCTATATATTGACAATGATTACAATATCGCTGTTATTCCTCTCTGGGCTGATAATGGGAAAACCGGTGTACTGGTTACCACTCCGGAAAAAAGTTCAGAGGCCAGAGCCGCAGCCTTGATGATCCACAAGCTGTTAAGTCGATATCCTGAATCGGAGGGAATTGAACAGAGTAAGCTTGTGGAAAAATGCATTGTGACATTTAAAAAATTCGCTTTCAATGATTGTATTCAAATGGCCCGTAAGGCACTTGCAAATTAATTGAGAGAGGATTGTCCCTGATTCTCAGATATTATTGAATTATTCAGGAATGTAGTTATGGCTCCTGTGTTTTGAAGGCTGTTATTGCTTCTTAAGACATGCATCATTTGTTTTTTATTTCGATCAAATTCATCCGGCTTATCTCTTTAAGGAGGCTATAATAAAAATATAGATCATTGTTCTTCTGTTCCTGCTAACTGCATTCCAATTTGATAAGTTGCAGCCTTCTAGAAATCTTTTGACCGGCAAATATAAATGGACTTATTCTTTTCATGTATCAATAAAAAAGGAGTAACTGTCTGAAGAATATGATAAAAACCGCTTCACAATATCACGATTTTACAGGTTACATTAGAGGCAAAATCGCAGGCCATTATCTTGACTGGCAGAATCAGCCGAATGTTTTCAAAGAATACCAGGGGATAGAGCCAATTCCACTGCCCGAGGATATACCTCCTCTAAAACAAAACCTGTTATCCCTGCTTAAAGAGGAAGGGGCTGATTCAGCTTCAAAAAGAATCGATATTTCGGATCTGGCTCTGATCCTTCGCCTGACATGTTGCCTTACAGCAAAAGTTCGATCTGCTGGTGGAGATTTTTATTACCGAAACACTGCTTCAGCAGGAGCGCTTTATCCCACCGAGATATATGCTGCAACCAGCGGAATAAAAGGTATTGACGACGGTCTATACCATTTTGAAATTCACCGGCAAAGTCTTTCAACATTGAGATCAGGTGATTTTGCCGATCATATCAGCAGGTTTATTTTCAGACCTGCGGGAAAATCACCGCATCTTGTCATTATTTTTTCTGCTATTTGTTTCAGAAGTTCGTGGAAATACCGGGATCGTGCCTATAGATATCATCTTCTTGACACGGGACATGTAATAGAAAACCTGTTTTTTGCCATGAAGGCACTAAGACTTCCTCTTGATGTATACTATGATTTCAATGATAGGGAGATAAACAGACTGATCGGAGTGGATGATAACAGGGAAGTAGCTTTGGCGGTTGCAGTTGTTTGTGGTTCCGGGTCTGTCCGTGATTTAGAGGTACCCAGTATTGAAAAATTGCCGGAAAACCTTATTAGCAGGAGTATTGTATCAGGGCATGAGATAGACTATCCGGCAATAAATGAGATTCACAGGGCGGGAGAGATGTATGAGGAGAAAAAGGATCACAGCCATGAATTTCCTGTAAGCCCTTCGTTAATACCCAAAACCTGGCAAAGACTGCAGGATTCATTCTCAAGCGGCCAGGAGATTGAATACCCTCGATGCCTTTTTATGCGCCGTTCAAGCCGTAATTTTGTGGATGCGCCCATAAGTAGCAATAAATTTTTTTCACTTCTTGATTCCCTGTGTTTAAATTATCATCCAAATCCGGAAAATGCCTCAATAGATTCATCCATGTTATCTATTGGATTTATAGCTGAAAATATAGAAGATATTACTTCTGGACTATATGTTCTGGATACTATTAAAAGACGGTTTGAGATGGTGTCTTCCGGTTCCCTGACAGAGATGATGTCCCATGTATGCCTTGATCAGGAATGGCTGAAAAGTGCAGGTATTCATTTTCTATTCATCAGCAACCCGGGGCTCCTTGACAGGAAATACGGTCCAAGGGGTTACAGATATGCCATGATGACCGCGGGCCGTATGGGGCAGAGAATATATATTTCTGCAACTTCCCTTGGGCTCGGCTGTTGCGGAATAGGGGCATTTTATGACAATGAAGCAGCCGATCTTATAGGCCTGAGCAATGATTCAAGGCTCCTTTATCTTGTTGCTGTGGGAAGGGTAAAGCGTTTACTTTCATGAGCTGAAGATGGGAATGTCATGAAAAATAAATAAGATTGCAATAATGACTTTTGTATTAGACTTATTTCAATACCTGCACATCACGAGTTTTTACGAAAGCTCCGAAAACGACAGATAGTGCAAGTCTAAATTGCAGTATTCGTATATTTTTACAGGGATTAGTGCGATTCAAAGATCAATTAGATTCCCGAAAAGGAAAATAGACAACGGAATCATTTTTGACATAACTTCCTTTTTCATATATAATTCACTTAACTATATTTATTTATTATGGTTTTTAATTCAATTCCAAAGTAAGGAAAGATGATTTTGAACCACCTGAAAAAATTGTCAAATTCTGTTTCGAACAATGAAATCGAATCCACATATAAGGCCCCTTGCGAACTGTTATCGGTCTCTAAGGCCCCAAACGCGCTTGCAGAGAGGATCAAGGAACTAAACTGCCTTTATGGTATTTCCAACCTTTTTGAAAATCAAGATGTATCCTTATCATGGATTATGCAGCGTGCTGTTGAGTTAATTCCAGCTGCATGGCAGTATCCTGAAAATGCTTGCGCACGTATTAAGCTGGACGGGCAGGAATATACCTCGATCAATTTCAAGCCGACCCACTGGAGGCAAAACGCAAAAATCATCTTGAACAACACACATGTAGGTGAAGTGGATGTATATTATTTACATGCGCCAACGGACATTGATGGAAGCCCCTTCTTAGAAGAAGAATTCCGCTTGTTAAGAGCCATTAGTGAACGTCTGAGCAAGGTTTTATGGCTAAAACGTTCTGAAGAAGCCCTTAAGGAAAGTGAGGAACGTTATAGGGTTCTTGCTGAACAGATTGCTGAAGGTGCTGCTCTTGTACAAAATGAACGTTTTATTTATGTGAACCCGGCATTTTGTAAATTGTTCAATATACCTTCGCCTGAAGATATTCATGATAAGCAGGTGGAAAATTATTCTGCTGCTGGTGTGAATGAAATAGCGAAACTGTACGGATTAACGGCAAATGGTACTATCGAGTCCAAAGTTGAGGCAGTTCAAAGGCTTACCAGATCCGGAAGTACATTCTGGATAATGGTTTGTCATAATCCAATTACTTATAAGGGCCGACCGGCATTATTATCTACATTCCACGACATTACTGAAATAAAAGAACAGCAAATGAAGGCTGAACGTATGGCTGTTTCGTTAGACAATGAAAACCGAATGTTGAGATCTTCATTAAAAGAAAGATATAAATTTGGTGATATTCTTGGTCGTTCCCCAGCCATGCAGGAGGTCTATGAGCTTATTCTCAAGGCTGCGGCTACGGATGCAAGTGTTGCCATATTTGGCGAATCAGGTTCCGGAAAAGAATTAGTCGCCCACGCAATACACGAACATAGCTCCAGGAAAAATATGCGATTTATTGAAGTGAATTGTGGCGCTATACAGGAGTCACTTTTTGAACGTGAATTTTTTGGACATCGTAAAGGATCATTTTCAAGCGCTCATGCCGATTCCCCTGGTTATTTGGACATGGTCGATGGGGGGAGTTTGTTTTTAGATGAAGTTAGCGAATTAACATTGAACATGCAGGCAAAATTATTAAGGGCCATTGAAGGAGGAGGGTATAGGCCAATAGGAAGCACGGAAACCCTGTCATCAGATTTTCGTATTATTTCGGCATCAAACACAGACTTAAGTGAAAAAGTCACCAGTGGATATATGCGTAGTGATTTTTTTTATCGCATCCAGGTAATTCAAATTCATTTGCCACCATTGCGTAATCGGAGGCAGGACATTCCATTGCTTGTAGAGCACTTTATGCGGGAAATAAAAGCTACTTCTGGTATGGAAAGAATTCCCGGTCGCACAATGGATATCTTAATTGAATATGACTGGCCTGGCAATGTGCGTGAATTACGAAATGTATTACAGCGATATATAACCCTTGGCCACCTCGAATTTCTTTCACCCATTTCAGAATCCACAAAAATTAAGATGGCATCAGAGCTTAAACTTCGTGAGGCTGTACAAGAACTGGAAAAAGCTCTTATTTCAAAAGCGCTTAGAAAGTCTGGCGGTAACCGCACCCGTGCTGCGACCCTATTAGGTATCTCCCGACGTGCACTCTTTAGAAAAATGTCCTTGCAATGAGTGCCTTAAACGCCCGCCAGGGGCGTTTTCGCTCTCTCGAATAATTATAATGAAATCGGACTGTTCTGGCAATTTATAATATTTGAAGGGGCGATATTTTCCCATTGATGTTTCCAATAACACCTCGCTTTATCTAATTCTACTGGAATATCATCTAGTTATATTATTCAGCCCACTCTGGCATTCTATTTGCAATGTTTTGATTTTAAAGCAGAAATAAGAATGCCTATAACTATAATTATATCTGTCATCGCCTTGGTTGGCTATAACTATACACTAGGAGTTATTTTCCATGGAGTTAGTCAAAAACAGAGCTTCCGGTAAAACATTTATTGTTATTGACAATAATGAAGAGACATATTTTCTCCTAATCACACCTGAAGGCAAGCTAAAGCGCCTAAAGCGACATTTATTCGGGCCTCTTATTTCAGTTGATCCTGGAGAGATAGAACAAAAGCTCGATATAAAAAAGATACAATTAGATAAGTACTCGGAACTCAAAGAATACGGTGATTATTTAATGCCTGACAATTAGTAGTAAGCAAAATTTATGAAAAATCAATTGAAGGCTTTTTAAAGAAGCTTTGCGGGAAGAGAGTAACTCAATGAAAAACGATCCATTTGGAAACCTTTGTGATTGGGGAACTGTACTGGACATACTGGAAGAATTATCAGTAAATGGCCAGTTGTCTGACTGTCAATCTGGTCTGATTCGGGTACTTCGATACAAGGGGAACTGGCGTCTTCGTGAAGAGGTATTAAAACGAATAGGAAAAATTAGAACTCCATCCCCTCAGTTGATTTTACAGACACTCAGTATATTGACAGATGACAATATTTACTACGATGCAAGAATTCTTGCAGGCGAGGCTATACTTCAAATTCTTAAAAACACTCGGAATAATGCAGGTACTTCCGGGATAAACATGTCGGTACGAAAAGCAGCCGTAAGACTGATAAGTACACCACAGCCACCTGTTTTTGAAACTGCGCTGAAAAACCTCTTATCAGAGACGTGATGTTAAAGGGATGATAATAATCTTATTCGAATTCATCAAGGGAAGCTTCAATGTTAAAAGAAATTAATGATCTCGGAATATGTAACACATGTATTTATAGATCAAAATGTCTTTCAATGAAAAAAATCCTGAAGGAAGGGAAGTATATTTTTGATTGTGAAGAATTCAATAATTCTGAATTTACTGATGACAACGAAAGTACTCGTTCACTCAATACCTTTGCTGTACTTCCATGTTTTTCCTTAAAAAATCTGATTCCGTGACAGGTAACAGACGATTATTGAATTCTAAAAAAGAATGGAGGCAGCGTTATGGCATCAAATTTTAAAATTATCTCATATCAAAGGTGTGATTCCCTGTACTTAAAATTAGTTGGTGACTTTGACGGCAGTTCAGCTTGGGAATTAATAAATTTAATAAAAAAAACTCCTAAAAGTTACCGTAAAATATTTGTCAATACCAGCGGGTTAAATAATATTTATCCATTTGGGGTGGGCACATTTCAAAAAAATTTAACTGAACTAAAAAAAGATCAGATTTGTCTTTTGTTTAAAGGCAATAAGTCAAATCGGATATCAGCTGCCTTTTTAGAGTAAAGAATATGATAAATTGTATCAAAAACAGATCCGCATTTTGAAAGAAATAAATGAAGATGAAAAAGAAAAATTTATATTATGCTCCAATCTTGGAACAGCGAGCTTTGCTGTAAACATAATTTCATGCCTAATCGATCTTCTCCAGTGGAGAAGATGCCAGTCTTTATTCCAGTCTTTATTTAATTTTTTTTAAAAGTATCTTGATAAAAAAACCTGTATTAGTACCTGAAGAATATTTCTAATATGAATAAAAAATATCAGGAATAAATAGAACTTGCATGATCAGAATATTATTAGTACGTTTTATTCTATAGAAGATATTTACTTCAAGTCTTTAAATAACGGATACTGATAAAAAAAAGATTTTGAATGATATTTTCCGGTTCCCTGACAGAGATGATGTCCCATGTATGCCTTGATCAGGAATGGCTGAAAAATGCAGGTATTCATTTAATAAGCTGAAGAGGGGGAGCCGTTTACGTTGCAAAGGATAGGGCTTGGTGTTAAGAGGAACTGGAGAAATAGGATAGTTTGGATTTATTGATTTTTTATAGAAGATCCGGTGAATAAGATGGGGGCCGTAAAATCTTCTTCTGATGCTTTTCAAAAAGTCTCAGATAAGGTGATAAAAGCCTGCCTTGATGTACATTATTGTGCAAATAAAGCATGCGCGGCTGCGGTTATATTTAGTGATTGGGCAGACTCAACACCATTGAATCAATATACTGCAATATTACAGGCTTGTGAGGCATATAAGCCGGGCAGCTTCTATCTCCGTGAGCTTAAACCGCTGATGGCCGTTATTGAGCGGATCAAAGAACATGTCCATATCTATCTTATAGATGCGTATTGTTATCTGTCTTCCCATAATGAACCCGGACTGGGGGCATACCTCTATGAGGCAATAAAGGGACGGTCTGCCGTTGTCGGGGTGGCAAAAAACATATTCAGACATTCGAATCATGCAATAGAGGTCTTTCGTGGCAACAGTAAACGCCCTCTTTATGTGACATCCATCGGATTGTCAAAGGAAGAGGCTGCATCCAGAATTTCAATAATGGCAGGTAAATTCCGCATGCCGACTCTTATTAGAATGACAGACCAGTTGGCGCACAAAGTGATTAACGAAGATGAGAGTATTTGCATAGGATGAAAATTTGAAATTCGCTAATTTGTTCAACCTTGATTCCATCAGACAGGGATGGAATAAAAAGAGTAGGAAGGGTGTTAACGTATTATGAAATTAAAAACAAAATACCTTATTGTCCTTATTGTTCTGGGATTAGTAGATATAATCATTCCCGTACCTATTGTTGCCTTGGTTTTAATATATGTAATGTTTCAGAGACCTCCCTGGTTCATGGAAGCCTGTCAGGGGATTTATTCTCGGAAGAAATGATCTGGAAAGGCATAAATAGATGTGAATACGGCGATTATCAATGCTAAGTAACCAGAAATATAGAGGGGAATTAAAATGGAAGCTGTTTTTGTTAAGGATGCACCGGATGCTATTGGTCCGTACTGTCATGCAATGAAGGCAGGAGATCTCTTATTCTGTTCAGGGCAGGCCCCAATAGATCCAAAGACAATGAAACTGGAAGGAATAACTATTGAAGAACAAACCAGAAGGGTATTAAGCAATCTTTCAATTGTTCTGGCCGGTACCGGTTTGTCTCTCAAGAATGTCATTAAAACGACTGTGTATCTTAAAAATATGAATGATTTTCCTGGCATGAATAAAGTCTATGAAGAAATCTTTGAAGGTCACAAGCCCAGCCGGAGCACTGTAGCTGTCAAGCAAAATCCGCTGGATGCCCTGGTGGAAATAGAGTGCATAGCAGAATTTCAATAAAAAATAAAATGCAGCATTAGTTTTTAAAAAATGGAATGCAATTATGAGTTATTTAGTGGCCATC
>Ga0209408_1000260_pt1 | contig 42942 bp, 37 predicted proteins | sample AD_UKC107_MetaG_FD_184422 | JGI IMG/M metagenome (GOLD analysis project Ga0209408, IMG submission 184422) | Active sludge microbial communities of municipal wastewater-treating anaerobic digesters from Hong Kong - AD_UKC107_MetaG (SPAdes)... | ecosystem: Engineered > Bioreactor > Anaerobic >... | reverse complement strand
TCCCATAATATCTGCATTATCTGCTCTTCCGCCCTGGTCAGTTGCATAATCAATCTATTTAAAATAACACATCTATGCCCGTTTCCGGACACTTAATTTCAATCAATCCTTCACAACAAATATACGACTATATTTATAGACGCGCAAGTTTTTATGAATTTTTTCGTCTATTTTTATAGTCGACAACCATAATTAACTATATATCAATTACTAATTGATATGATAGGGTGGTAGAGATGCGGCGGGGTTCGCAGCTCACTGCCTGCATTCCGGTCGGCTGTCAGAATCCCTGAAGCAGATTTAAGAGCTTCTCCCGCTCAGTGGTGCCCGTGTCAATTTACCTGACCGGGAGGAGATTACCTACAATCAGATTACACTCCCGCTTTACCTTGCCCGGAGTCTGAGGAAAACGGTCATTCAGTATTCATCAATTATCATTCAATTGTTGACAAGGAATAACAGCCTACGGGGTTAACTCAGCCGAAAGACAATGAATGACTCCTTTTCTGTTTCGTTACAGGTCAGATGTAAGGAGAAAATCAATCAGATTATACCATTTTATACCATTGCGCTCGCTGCCAAAGTGCTTGTCCATGGATAATACTATTTTGGGGTGGTTGTCCCTCACTGATTCAAGAACACCAAATTCTCTTTCGACAACGGCCTCATCAACAAGCATATATGTAACCTGAATGTACATCGTCTTATTGCCTTTTACAGCTATGAAATCGATTTCCTTCTCATAATATTTGCCTATCCTGACCTTATATCCTCGTGTTATCAACTCGAGGAAAACAATATTCTCGAGTTTGCCGGAAATGTCCTGAAATTTATCTCCAAGAATAGCGTTTATGAAACCTACATCTCCCAGGAAGTATTTGTCGTAAAGTTCAAGCTGTCTTTTGCCTTTGATGTCAAAGCGACTAACCCTGTGAGACAAAAATGAATTAGTCAGCCAGAGTAAATAATTTTGTACCGTATCTGCCGAGCAGGTTAATTTCTGCGATCTGATGTAATTACTGATTGTCCGGGCAGTAGTAACATTACCGCAATTGTCTGCAATATAAAGGGCTATCCGTTCAAGCAGGGCAACATCACGTACCTGGTTCCTTGAAACGACATCCTTCAGCAAAATGGTACTGTATATTGCATTTATATACTGACCGATAACTTCATCAGCAAATTCCATTCTGTGGATTCCCGGGAAACCTCCATATTTCATGAAAAGGGCAAACTCATCATCCCTGTCAGCCGTTGATTTGTTTCTGAATGTAAGAAATTCACTGAATACAAGAGTATTCATCTTAAATTCAATATACCTCCCAGTTAAAAGTGTTGCCAGGTCAGATGCCAGTAAATCCGCATTGGACCCTGTGATGTATATATCTGCAATCCCATCTGCAAAAAAGCCGGCAATTGCCTTCTCCCACTGTTCAATTTCCTGAACCTCATCAACAAAGAGGTACTTTCCGGATTTGTTCTTCTTCAGATTTTTGGTTACAAAATCATGAAGATCCACATAGGTCCTGATGAAGTCAAATTCCATTGAATCTTTATTGATATACAGCATATCAGCAGGGTCTGTTCCTTTATTTTCCAGCTCATTAATAAGCAGTTTCAGGAAGGTGCTTTTACCGCATCTTCTGATCCCGGTTATCACTTTTATTACAGGTTTACCGATGAACGGAGCTATTCGATCAAGATAGATGTCTCTTTTTATCATCTTCCGCATTTTTATAATCAGTACAAAGATATCAAACAGAATCGATTATATTATGTTTATTTTATATATTTTATAAAGTATCGATTATGTTAGTGTTTTTTAGTAAGAAGCACTTCGATTTTACGGAAGGAGTCATTCAATGGCTTTGCCCGCCGAAGTTTTCTTTGGCCTCCGACTTCGCAGGACATATTCCGCTTTGTCGGACGAAGGCCGGAGCTTTCTTTGGAAACCGTAGCTTCTGCGGAGGGTCCAGCAAAGGAGATAACGAAGGCTGGTCACTCAATTGTTTGACAATGAATGACCAGCCTCCGCAAATGCTACGGCTGTCAAAGCAGCGAAGCCAATGACAATGAATGACGCCCCCCGCGTTGCAGGTTTGCCACCAGGGTCATCACCTGGGTTTCGCGGTCGCCAAGCTCCCTTACGATGGCATCGATGCTTTCAAAAGCCAGTAATTTATGGGCTTCAAGCCTGCGGTGTCCGTCTATCAGTTCGTAAGTGTCTCCGGTCTTCCTTACCACTATGGGCTGAAGAAGTCCATTTTCGCGGATGCTCTCCGCGAGTTTGAGCATTTCGCCATCCGGACCTTCGGAAGTGTCTGCCATGCCTTCGATAAACCTGCCCTGCCATGGTGAAGCATGAATAATGCTAACGGGAATCGATAATATTGCATCGTTCATATCAGAGTAATTGCTTTAAAACAGCCGTAAAGTTATTCATAATTCTGAAATGGGAAAATGACTGTTCTTGATTTATGCTACTGTATATCAATGTATTATAGCGAGTGTCGGTCATGACCGATTGCCAGGGATGCGCTTGCGTCGACCTGTCCGGTGTTTTTTCTAGAAAAAGCGATTTTTATTCGTTCTTGGGCGCTTTGCCACCGACATACGTCATGTTGACGATGAGGTCATCTTGCCTCTTGAAATAAGGGTTGTTACCATTGTCGTCAGTGTCGACGATGTCGCCGCATTGTCCATTGTAATCGAATATCCAGTCAACTGCTTGTGTCGCTTCTTCTGCGAATTGTCCGAGGTACATGGCTGTTCCGTAGGGGACGTGTCCATCTCCAAGGTCGTATGTGTTCGCTCTTGTCGTGCTTATTTGAAGATGCCCTTTACCTGGCTGAGGCTCCGTCCTGTCGTAGAAGAGGTTGATGCTTCCTGCGGTCGGGTGGTATGTTGCGGTTTCAACAAAGTTGACGTTGAGGATGACGAGTCCTGTTCCTCTCGTCCAGAAGTCTTGGTCGAACAATGCTGCCCGTTCTCTGATGGCTTGTATTTCTGCTGCGGTGAGGTCGTCGGCGTAGGTGCCGTCGTTATGGTACGATCGCATGATACCTCTGATGTTCATCGTCCGGTTTCCTCCTGCGCTGTGCACCCATTCTTTTCCTCCGTTGACGTGTGTTCTGAATGCTTCGTTGTTGTACATGTCTGTTTCGAGGCTTAGTATCCATGCCGTGTCTCCTGTGGTGTTTGGTGTGAAGAGGTCGTTGATCGTGGTGGTGAGTGTGGTGTTTCTTGATCCGTTGCTCGCCGTTGGTTGTTTTTTGCTGCGTACCACGGTGAGTATTTTTGCTTCTTTTCCTTGTGCTGCTGCGCTCGTGTTGGTGTAGTAGAGTTGTATTTGGGTGTTTGTGTCGTAGTCTCCGTTGAGTGTGATGTTTTGGATTTGTTGTGTGTTGGTGACGTTGTATGTGTGTTCTTGTCCGTCGTTGAGTGTTTTGATGATGAAGACTAGTCCGTTGTCGTATTCGTCGGCGGTTTGGTTTGCGAATATGATGTTTTCGTTGTAGTTGTTCGTGGCGATTTCTTCGATGGTTTCTTGTACGTTGTTTGTTCCTGTGTTGATGTTTGCGCTGCCGTTTTTTGTGGTGTATCCTGTTTTGCTGACGGTGTGGTTGATGTTGGTCGTGAGTGGTTCTGAGTACGTGTTTTCTGTGATGATGTAGTTAAGGAGGGTCACGTTTCCTGAGGTGTTGGTGGTGCCGCTCTTGCTTTGCGAGGTGGATACCAGCGCTCCGGACACGTTTTGGCTGTCTTGGTCTTTGATGTTGTATGTGATGTCGCCTGCCCAGTCGTTCGCGGTGAGGGTGCGGTTCTCGGTGAGCGCGGTGCCGATGCTGACTGCTTTCGCGGGGACGTCCTGGTGCCCGCTCCCGCTCACGTTGATGTCGTACGTGATGTTCTCGGTTGCTTGCGTGCTCGTCCAAGAGTACGTGATGGTCTGTCCAGAGGTGTTCAGTGTCCTCGTGCCTTGGCTGTTGGTGAGGATGATGGGCGAGTCGCGCACGAGGTGCCCTTCTCCTGCTTCGCTGCTGATGAGGGTGATGGTCAGGCTGTGCTGATAGGCTGCTTGTTCGAGGTTGAATTCGAGCTGTTGGCCGCCGGTGGTGATGGGGATGTTCTTGATGATCAGGGTCCGGTAGCCGTTGCTGGTGATCCTGGCGCTGTCGATCTCGTCGTCGCTCATCGCTATTTCATGGTCGGGTGTCTTGTACGCGTTGTTCGCGACCACGGCGCTCCCTATCGTCTTGCCGTCGTCCCACGCGGTGATGGTCGCGCCGTTCGGGCTGCTCGCGGTGCCGCTCGTCCCTTCTGGCGAGCTGATCGTGCTCATGATGGTGTGCGTGAAAAGATCTTCCGCTGACCTGCATCCATTAAAGCAGAGGGCGGTAACAGCAATCACCGGTATTATAACCAACCGCGACCCCTTATTCTTGCAGGCAGAAAAAGAGATAAATATCCCTGCTTTTGAATGTATTCCGACTGAATGCATCTGGTAGCACAGTTGAAACGACTAAAATTAGGAAATTAATTGACTGACTTTATTTTGCAACTATTGATTTTGATTAATTGAGGTTTTTTAAAGCCAAATGATCGGCTGCAGTGATTTATTGGTTACAGAACCTTATTGCACTTTCATCTTCCAGGATTAAAGCTTACCATCTCTTTCTTACAAGTAATCGATCTCCTGTCAATTATATCTGAATATTCTGAGATTACATTCGCAATTGTTCTGTAATTTCTGCCATTATGATCGGTCAATTAATACAAAAACCCAAAGAGCCATAGCGGAATCGTTTTTCCCAAGCCATATACAATATCATCCTTCACGACGAATGCGTTATCAACTTCTGCTGATTGACTGCCGGTTTTCCTGCTGCCCCCTGCTTCAATTGTGTAACTGCCTGCAAATTTGTTGTTATAATACAACATTATGACATCGATATTGATGTTTTGACTCAACAATAATATTTCGGGGAAAACTCTATATGTTTAGAATTGCAGGGTTGCTGTCAGAACCCTTCAAGCAAGTTCAGAAGTTTCTCATGCTCAGTGTCGCCCGGGGCAATCAGTCCTCAGTTTGAGGCTCCGACACAGGAGGAGACTCAATCCCGCACGCGAAGTGTCGGGACGGCCGTCGGCAGTCAGAACCCGAAAAATTAAAAAGTCTCGAGTAGCTTAAGCAGCTTCTCTTTCTCCGTCTGTCCCTCTGTCTTTTTCAGAAGCTCTGAGAGCCAGTTGCCGTACATGGGATTGGGAAGCACGATGTATCTTGTGCCGAAGAGACGGCGGTCGGCATCAACAGCTGCAAAGCCATGGTCAGGTCCCCGTTTCTCGTAGATGCCACTGTGGTCGGCCAGGTTGTCTCCTACCAGTAGCAAAATCTCATAATCCTTTTCAACCAAAGCCCGTCTCTCCACCTTTGAGGAGGTGGTCTCCTTCAAAAGCATATGAGTGCTGTCAGCATTGACAAATCCCCAGGCTGCCATGTTTTCAATGGTGGGTCCCATCTCCTGCACGGTTCTGTTTGAGACATAGAAGACCTCAACGCCCAATGAGTCGGCGTAGCGGGTGAACTCCACCGCGCCCGGGAGAGGCCTGGCGCGGGCCAGTTCCACCCACCGGAACCAGTCATCATTGTTGAAGGACCTCTTCGCAAGCACCTGCCATCCCTGGAAGGGTGAGTTGTCAAGCAGGGTCTCGTCAATATCAAGTACTACTGCCGCAGGCTTCGTCATCTCTTTGCCCGGGAGATAGTCCGCACTGTCCGCTTCCCGTCCGCCGTCTGACTGCCTGGATAGAGTCCCGGATTCCGTCAGTGGAGGCTCAGGGGCAGACCATGTTTGCCGATGCTGTTCAAAATTCTCCTTAAGTGCCATCTCCGCATTCCGGAAACACTGGTAGAAAAGAGCGCGCATCTCTGCCGATTTCTGAAACCAGAGAGTTGCCAGTATCAGGTGATCCTGATCCCCTGAGGCTTCCTGTGGGGTGCAGCTTCTAGCCGCCACTGATGACGAGTCTCCGGCAGACATGGCCTTTGCGTCCCTGGCAGGCCGTCCGGCACTGCCTTCCGCCGGCAATGAATTCAGGCCTCTGTCAGCCGGGACAGGGCTACACTCCGCCGGGGCATTTAGCTGCTTCACCGTAGTGCAGGATGCCACCATTATCAGAAGGGTAACAATAATGAGCTTTTTCATCCGTTTTTATTCTGTTGAAAATAAACTAATTGACAAAAACCGGTCCATTTTGTTTGTTATTGCCTAAGTAACAAATAATTGGCCGATGCCGTTTATATTGTTTGAAAGATTTTTAACTTTAACCGTACCATACCAAAAAGTAACCTGCAATGTCAACCTTAAAGCTGATGCTGGGGATGATCCCCTCAACCTCCAAGATCGAACAGGAAGAGAAGGCTCTGATTGCCGAGTATGAAAAGATGATTGCCTTTGCCGGCTCGGAAGCGCTGGCAAAATACAACCGTCTTCATGAAAGTGTCAACTCCGCCGGATTCCAACAGAAGAGAAAGGAGATAGAGTCGCTCTCATACAAAGGCTCGGAGGAGCACGCCAGGGAGGCAGAATTCATGGCCCTGAAGAAGGCAAAAGACATTGTCTCATATTTCAAGACGGAGGGCAGCGCCCTCCTGAAGAATTTCCAGTCGCTTGACGGATCAGCCAGGATAAAGGAGATCGAAGATCTTCAACTCTTTGTGCAGTCTCCTGAATTCAAGCAGAAGGAGAAGATGAAGCCAATCACCTTCAAGGATACTGAAGAGTATGGCAAATGGCTTGAATTCAAAAAACTGAAGGCCGACAGGGAGGTGAAGAAGAACCTGAATCCGGAGAAGGTGAAAAGGTTTTCCGAGTTGCAGGCCCTGGTGACCTCTTCGGCGTTCCTGCTGAAGAAGAACATGAAGCCGATCAGGTTTAAGGATACTCCCGAATATCAGAAACTTCAGGAACTAAAAACAAAGAAAGGGGCATCGGATATTGTCAGCTATCACAGGTTCCGCGAGTCAAAGGATTATCATAACTGGGTCCAGGTCAGGGATTCCGCCCGCCTGAAAAGGTATTACGAGCTACAGGAGTACCTGAAGTCTAAGGAATTCAATGAGCGGAAGGAGTACCTGCTTGACAAGCGACGTTTCGAAAAGAGCGAGATGTTCAGAGAGCTTAAGGAGTACGAGGCCCTGAAGAATTCGCCTGACATCAAATGGTATTTCAGCGTTAAGGATTCAAACAGGTTTGACATACTTAAGAACAGGGAGCTGACCTTCAGTGATGAATTTGACGGCACGGCCCCTGACAGCAACAAATGGCTCAACAAATATTACTGGGGTGATAAGCTGCTTCATGACAGCTACAGTATTGCCACCGATCTTCACTGTTACACTCCTTTGGATAATTTTGAGGTCCGGCACAGCGTGCTTCGCATCATCACCAAACCCCAAAAGATAAATGGCAAGGTGTGGGATCCTGCGAAGGGCTTTTTTACCAAAGATTTCAATTTCACCTCCGGGATATTAAATACCGGCGCCTCATTCAGGCAGAAGTACGGCACATTCACTGCCAAGATCAAGCTTGCCGACCATAATGTGCGCAACGCCTTCTGGCTTATCGGCGACCGCATAACACCTCATATTGATGTATGCAGGTCGGGTGGCGGAAAGGTCTGGTTTGACCTCTTCACCTCGCCGGGAAGCCATCTTAAGAAGAGCCTCGGGTCAAGATACCTGTCTGATTTCTATATATACACCCTTGAGTGGACACCCCAGAGCCTTGTCTGGAAGATCAACGGTGTGGAGGTGATGCGTCAGACCACCGGCGTGCCACAGGAGGAGATGTATATCAACCTCGCAGGAGGCGTTGACAAACCCATTGGCGGTATTTCTTCCATGGAGGTTGACTGGGTTCGGGTTTACCAGCCCAAATAACTGCACAAAAAAAGGATATTATGCATCAATACAGGTACCGCCGGGTCTGAGACCCGGCGGTACCTGTATGCAGGCAGTAAACTGATTGGTTTGCGGAGCGATGGGTCTGAGACCCGTTGTTGCCAATTTTTATGCAGGTATCTGTAACATTTGGGGTGTTCAGGCCGTCTTTATAGTGTCAGTGCATTGACCTGGATGACCGTAAAAGAGTACAATAACGCCGTCAGGGAGTTTGGAGACCACGTCTACCGTTTCATCCTCCGCAGCATAAAGGACAGCCACAGGGCTGGCGATATTGTACAGGATACCTACGAGAAGCTGTGGCGGTGCGTCACTGAAATAGAATACGGCGCAGTGAAATCATGGCTCTTTTCAACAGCATACAACAGGATGATTGATGTTATCAGGAAAGACTCCAGAATTATAGGCATTGAGTATTATGATGACACCTCACTCTATGCGGAAGAGAGCAGCAGCGACCTGAACGAGGTGTTGCACCGGGCACTTGAAAGGCTGCCTGCAGTTCAGCGGTCAGTCATACTGCTGCGCGACTATGAAGGATATAACTACAGGGAGATAGGCGAAATAACCGGATTATCGGAGGCGCAGGTCAAGACCTATATCTTCAGGGGACGTGTGGCTCTCAGGAACTATCTTGTCAAGACATCGGTATGGCAATAACGGAAGATATGGAATTTCCCCGGCTGACACCGTCTGGTGACAGGCTTCCCCCGGGCTGCAGGTTGTTCCGAAAGCCGGAAGAGCTGACCGAGGAACAGTTTGACCTGCTGGCGGCTGCATGGGCAGAAGAAGCCCTCGAGGGCGATGCATTGTCTGAGGCAGAATCGTTCATGGCCGCCGGTAACGGCAGAAGGGAGCGTGCGGAGAGCTTCCGTCGCCTCCGTCTTGCTCCAGGCAGTGAACACTGGCCCGGCATGCGGTCATGTCTCAGGCCTGATCCCGTCAGTCTATCATTCCGCCGGGCAATCATGCCGGCTTTGATGGCCGCCGCCATGCTGGCGCTGATCATCGCAGGACCGGCGTCAGGCAGGCTGAAAAGCAGGAAATCAACCGGTATTGCCAGCACTCCGGCAGCCATTGCTGCCGCAGAGATACCTGCACCCCGCCCCATTGTGGTAAAAGAGATCAGGAATGAGGCTGAGGCTAATGTCGTTATGGCAGAAAGCAGATACGATGAGGTTCAGGAATATAGTCCCGCAGACGAGAACAGTCAGATTGAAGGTGACCTTAGCACCTCTTCCGGTACGGGCCGTGTATTACCATTGGTCCTCGCATATAATGAGGCAGCTATCTCTTCTCTTTCGCCAGGATTAAGGCATCAAATGGTACCGGTCAGTATGACTGAGGTCACACCGGTGCCAACCCTGGCAGAGGAGAAGAACTGGATGCTCAGAGGCATCACCCTGATAGCCGGCGCTGTGACCGGAAAAGAAAAGGAGATAGACGGATATGCCATCGCCAACAGCTGTGTCAGCGGCATTAACAACCTTCTGGGATGGGAGATGGAACTGGAAAAGGTGAGCAACAGGGCAGGTGATCCTGTGGCAGTCAGCTTCAGTTCATCCCTGCTTTCATTTACAAAACCATTGAACAAAATTATTCCCTGACTGTAACTTTCCGGCAGGGTTGATCGTCCCAGCAATAAATAACAAACAACTTGTATCCATGAAAAGAATTTTGATTTTATCAGTGCTCGTTTTTGCCTTTCTGATTCCCGTAGTGGCACAGGAGAAGGAAGAAAAAATAAAGGAGCTGGAAGAGCTTGAACAGCAGACAGAAAAGACAACTCCGCCTGACACCGTCATTGCAGCCCCGGAGGACACACTGGCCGTGATCATGGCAGAAGATGAAGAAGTTGCAGTAGTTGTCAGCGAGGATGCAGGTGACACATCGCGCGTTAAAATCGGAGAGATTGTGACCATAGAGGACACCGGTGAGGAGACCGTCATCAGGATCGGCAAGAAGGCAGTAAAAATCCTCGAGGATGACAATGATACCGGTATCACCCGGGAGGAAGAGGAAGACTATGAAGGAGTAAGATATACCGGCCAGACCCGCAGGGACTTTGACGGCCATCTTGGCGGACTTGAACTGGGCTTCAACGGTTACTCAACGGGCAGATGGATGCAGAATGAGACACCGCTGGAGAATTATCTCGACCTTAACACGGCGAAATCGACAAACTTCAATATAGTATCGCCTCCTGTGAGCCTTGGATTCACCCGTCATTTCGGACTGGTTACCGCCCTGGGGGTTAACTTCAACAACTACAGGTTTGACGGTAATGTGACACTTGTAGTTAATGACGACGGAATTATTGCCCCCGTCTCTCCCGCGGATCCGATACGTTTTGAGAAGAGCAAGCTGGCAACGGTTTACGGTTTTGTCCCGGTGATGCTAGAGTTGCAGATCCCCGTTAACCACAGCGGAACCATCAACCTGGGAGCAGGAGTGATCGGAGCAGTCAAGCTGGGTTCACATACCAAGGTTGTCTATTATGATGACGGCAAGCAAAAGGATAAAAACCATGACGACTTTAACCTCAATGTATTGAGGTATGGTGTTACCGCAAGGGCGGGATATGAGATGATCCAGGTGTACGGCACCTTCTATCTCTCACCAATGTTCGAGGATAACAGGGGTCCTGAACTCTATCCCTTCGAAATTGGACTCGCTCTTACCATAAACGACTGACAGGTAATAACGCACGAATAACCGGAGAGGGCATTCAGACAGATGCTCTCTCTTTTTTTATATATCTTTCCGCCTGAAATCAGTCCGGTGTTTTGTGCATTCAAAACCGGGTGATTTTATGTAAGTTTGAGCCATTGATGCAGAGGGCAGTGAATCAGTGCTCTGACCCTGCAAAACCTGCAAAATAAAAGTGAGAAATGAGACTACTTCTAATCAGCAATTCAACCAATGCCGGGGAGGCATATCTTGATTATCCGAAAAACAACATCAGGGAGTTCCTGGGGAGCAAAAAGATAAAGGCTCTTTTCATCCCGTATGCAGCTGTTACCTTCTCCTATGATGATTACGAAAAAAAGGTGAGGGAACGCTTCAATGAGGTGGGGCATGATGTAATATCCATTCATCGTTTCAAGGACCCGGTGAAGGCAGTGATGGATGCTCCGGCCATAGTTGTCGGCGGCGGGAACACATGGATGCTGCTCAGGTGTCTAAGGGAAAAAAAGCTGATTGCGCCGGTGAGAAAGAAGGTCCTGGGCGGCACACCCTATATAGGCTGGAGCGCCGGATCAAACGTGGCCTGTCCCACCATCATGACCACCAATGACATGCCAGTCACTACTCCCTCATCATTCAGGGCGTTCGGGCTTATCCCCTTCCAGATCAATCCCCACTATCTAGATGCCAATCCCGCCGGCCATGCCGGCGAAACAAGAGAACAGAGGATAGAGGAATTTATTGAGGTCAACAGGGATATCTATGTTGCCGGGCTGCGTGAAGGGACCATGTTCCTGCTTGAGGGCAGGAAGCTCTCACTGATAGGCCCGCGCAACGCACGCATCTTCAGGTACGGAAGTGCACCTGTGGAAGCAGCCCCTGGCAGTGACCCGGGCTTCCTGCTTAAAAAGAGGAAAAAATAGACCACATAGCCACCCGGCACAATGAAACTGGTAAAAAAAATAGCGCTTTTTGCCGGAGGTATCCTGCTGCTGGCCATACTGGTGCCCGGCATAGCTGCCGTCATATGGCAGGAGAAGGTGACCGGCACACTTGTGCGCAAAGTGAATGAGAGCGTTGATACCAGGATTTCATATGGCGACCTGCGCCTTACTATCTTTGAGTCTTTCCCAAATATCACGGTCAGGTTCAGCGACCTGTTGGTTGAGCCATCACCCTTTTATGACAGGACACAGCTGAGGCATGAGGATAATGACACCCTGCTGTATGCATCATCTTTCTCTCTGACAGTGTCTACACCCTCCCTGCTCACAGGGACGGTGGCAGTACGGTCAATAACTGCCAGGGATGGAGAGGTTAACCTGCTGACCGACAAGAGGGGAGATATCAACTACCGGGTAATGCCCGAAAAGAAAGGGAACGGAAAGAATGTGAGGCTGAAGAATATCAGCGCGGTAAATATCAGAGCGGTATATAATGACAGCAGCTCGGAAATGCGGTTATCAGGGATCATAGGGCAGGCTATCCTCGGCGGCGAGATCTTCCGGACAGGTATTTATCTCAATACCATACTGAATGCCCGGCTGGACTCCGTGAGCCTGAACGGCAACACCATCAGGGAGATCCCCGTAACCGCCGCAGTCAAACTCCGCAAATCAGCCAGCTCACTCTCCGTGGCCAAAGGATCACTCTCGGTGGCTGACCTTAATTTTGACATCAGCGGCAATATCAACTATTCCGCCTCAACATTGAATCTGTCCATTGACGGAAAGAAAATCAGCATTGCGTCATTGATCTCCCGGCTGCCTGATAAACTGAAGTCGTTCACCGGCACCTTCTCCCCGGCCGGCATACTTGACCTGACATGTAATATCTCAGGGCCATACGGCGAAGCCGGCAAACCTCATATTGATGTTACATGCGGACTCACAAACGGTAAGATGAGCCATTCAGCCAGCGGATTCAGGGTGAATAACCTCGAGTTCAGCGGAGGCATTACAAATGGTGATCATAACTCCGCGGAGACATTCCGCATAACGGTTGACAACCTCTCTGCCAGGTATGGCTCGGCCTCCGTGAAGGGCTCGTTCATGCTTAACAACCTCACCAGGCCCCATGTGACACTGACACTTGACGGGGATCTCGACTTTGATGACCTGGGCAGGATATTCAGATCAGGATATATAAGTGACCAGAGCGGAACGGTCTCGGGAACCATACGCCTTGCAGGAACCATCCCCGGGGATATGAGTATTATTGCTGCACTGCCCCACCTTAAGCCTGATATCTCTATTCTCTTTAAGGATTTCGGGGCTTCCGCGGGCAGGAGCGGACTGGCATTCTCACAGCTGAACGGGTCATTAAGCGTGAAGAATGACCTTGTGGCGGAGAACCTGTCATTGACCTTCAGGGAACAACATATCACACTGAACGCAGTAATGAAGAATTTCATTCCATGGATATCAGGCAGATCGGATATGCTTGACATTACCGGCGACCTGCACGCAGACAGGATAGTAACCTCCTCCTTCATAGCTGAAAAGAGTGATACCCTGGTGACTGCCGGGAAATCTCCCGACCTGTTCCCCGGAGATGTAACAGCAAATATCAACCTTCGGGTTGACAGCCTGATATTCAACAATTTCAGGGCTGCCGGCTTAAGTGCCGGTTTAACCTACAGACCCTATGTCTACACTTTTGACAGGGTGAAGGCAGATGGGCTTGACGGACTGCTTACCGGGGAGCTCATGCTGGGAAGGCAGAAGGAGGGCGGATACATTTCCAGGGCTATTCTTGACGTAAAGGAGATTGATATAAACAAAACATTCGCCTCATTCAATAATTTCGGGCAGGATTTCATAGTGAGCGACAATCTGCAGGGAGACCTCTCCGGCACCGTGACCGTGCTCTCGCCACTTGACAGCGCCTTTGCCACAGTACGTAAAGGGATTGTTGCCGAGGCTCACCTGGTAATAACAGAAGGAAAACTGTTAAGCTTTGCTCCCGCAGAAAGCCTCTCGTCATACCTTGACCTGGATGAACTCAGAAACATCAGCTTTTCAAGAATGGAGAACGATCTGTTCATCAACAATGGTACCATATCAATACCCAAAATGCTGATAAACTCCTCGGCAGTGAATTTCACCGTGTACGGAACTCATGAATTCGAAGGCGATTATTCATATCATGTTCGCCTGCTTCTGTCCGAGGTGCTTAGCCGCAAAGCCAGGGAGCGCAACAGGGGGGTAAGCGCCATGGGACAGGTGAAGGTTGACGGTAGCGGAAAGGCTACGGTTCCGCTTAAGATAGAATGCATAAACGGCAAAACATCTGTTGGTTATGATCTCGGTCAGGCACAGGATAACATAAAGAGCGATATAGCCACAGAAAAGCAGACATTGAAGGGCATACTCAATGAAGAGTATGGCTGGTATGAGGCAGACACCACGCGGATAAAGCCTCAGGAGAACAAGCCCAGATTCGACATCACCTGGGAAGAGGGCAAGGAGCAGAGTGTTGACACAGATAAGCCGGAGGAGGAGGTCAGGGAGAGCCCGATCAGGATACTGCTTAAAAAGAAAAGATAACCGATGGATATATACCGTAAACGACTTCTCTGGAAGGTGCTTCTTCTCATCTTCGCCGTGGTCATAGGCCTCGGATCGCTTTTTTATACCAATGACCTGGTGAACAAGCTCAAGGAGGAAGAGCGAAAGAAGGCGGAGCAATGGGCAGAAGCAACCCGCAGGCTGGTAACCTCGGACGATTTCGAGTTTCTCTTCAGTATCATCGAAGACAATACCACCGTCCCCGTAATACTGATAGATGAGGAAGAGAGCATTCTTTCACAGAGGAATCTTCCGGCATCCATTGCCACTGATACCCTTGCCATGGTGAGAGAGCTCAAACGCATGGCCAAGAGAAATGCCCCCATATCCATTGAATTGCCAAACGGGATCGTCAACCACCTTTACTACCGTGAGAGCACGTTGTTGCGTCAGCTCAGGGTATATCCCTACATTCAGCTGGGAGTGATCCTGTTGTTTATAGGAGTGGCCTATGTGGCGTTCAGTGCATCACGAATGGCGGAGCAGAACCAGGTATGGGTGGGACTCTCCAGGGAGACGGCTCACCAGCTTGGAACCCCCACCTCTTCGCTATCAGCATGGAGTGAGATAATAAGCAGCAGGTACCCCGGTACAGACATTGCAGAGGAGTTGCCTGCCGATGTTGAGCGGCTGAGCCGTGTGGCAGAACGCTTTTCCCTGATAGGATCAAAGCCGAAGCTTCAGCCTGAGAATCTGCCGGAACTTGCAGAGTCAACTGCCTCTTACCTCAGAAAGAGGATAGCTTCAACGATTGATCTCAGGGTGGAGGATCAAACCACGGGATGCACTGGCATACCCTTCAACCCTGTTCTGCTGGGATGGGTAATTGAAAACCTGGTAAAGAATTCTGCTGACGCCATGAAAGGCACCGGTGTGATAACAATCAGGCTCACGGAGAACAGTAGCGAGGCTGTGATTGATGTTGAAGATACAGGCAGGGGAATACCGCGAAAGGATTTCAAGACTATTTTCAAACCGGGTTATACTACCCGGGAGCGGGGCTGGGGTCTTGGCCTCTCGTTGTCAAAGAGAATCATTGAGCAGTATCACAGGGGAAAGATCTTCGTGCTTCGGTCAGAGCCGGGTAATGGAAGTTGCATGCGGATAATACTGAACAGGAAAGGTTGATAAAACGTTGCCGCGGTGAAGAGAAGTGATATAGAGATAATGGCGCCGGCGGGCTCATGGGAGTCGTTGCGTGCAGCTGTCAGCGGCGGCGCAGATTCCGTATACTTTGGTGTGGAGAAGATGAACATGAGAGCCCGTTCATCACACAACTTCACCACGGCTGATCTGGCTGAAATAGTTGATTACTGTAAAAATCACGGGCTGAAGAGCTACCTGACGCTAAACATAGTGGTTTATGACGGGGAGATAAGTGAGATGAACAGGCTGCTTGAAGAAGCATCGCAGGCCGGGATCACAGCCGTAATTGCCACTGATCAGGCAGCAATACTCGCAGCCAGGGAAAGAGGCATAGAGATTCATCTTTCCACCCAGCTTAATATCTCCAATACCGAGGCGCTGAAGTTTTACTCACAATGGGCTGATGTAGCCGTGCTGTCAAGAGAACTTAACCTGCAGCAGGTTAAAATGATACATGAGGCTATCAATAGTAATAATATACTTGGCCCCGGTGGCAGACCTCTGAGGCTCGAAATGTTTGTCCACGGCGCCCTCTGCATGGCAGTGTCAGGCAAATGCTATCTCAGTCTCCACGAATACAATGCCTCGGCCAACAGGGGTAACTGTTACCAGACATGCAGGCGGGGTTATACTGTCAGGGACCGGGAGACAGGTTATGAACTTGACATTGACAACCAGTATATTATGTCACCAAAAGACCTGTGCACCATCGGTTTTCTTGACCAGGTCATAGATGCAGGAGCCAGGGTTCTGAAGATAGAGGGCAGGGCCAGGCCGCCGGAATATGTTGAAACAGTGTCACGTTGCTACAGCGAGGCTGCTGCTGCAGTTGCTGACGGTACTTATGGCAGGGAAAAAGTGGATGGATGGATGAGACAACTGGAAAGCGTCTTCAACAGGGGATTCTGGGATGGTTACTATCTCGGGCAGAGGCTTGGAGAGTGGACCACAACCTATGGTTCATCAGCCACAAAAAGAAAGATCTATCTGGGTAAGGTGACCAACTATTTTATCAGGCCGGGAGTGGCGGAGATAAAGCTGGAGACAGGAGACATTAAGGAGGGTGATGAACTACTGATAACCGGACCCTCAACAGGCCTGGTAAGGCAGACCGTGACCGGGTTGAGAGATGAGTCGGGAAATGAGGTTGTTATAATTCCCCGGGGAGAGGTGTGCTCGATAAAAACAGGCGAGAAGGTAAGGCGTTCTGACAGGGTCTTCAGGTGGATTGACGCCTCTGAACTGAAGAAAGAGTAATTCTATTTCAAATCTTTTGCGGCTTCCATGACCAGGCCTGCATTAACTGCCACATCATCTGTATCAGTGTTTACGTAGATAACCTGTCCCTCTGGCCTCTTTGACAGCCCATAATGATATGACTTGTCATAATACTCAAGGGTGATCCTTATTGCTGTCGGGTAATCACCTCTCTTCAGGGCTTCAAGAGCCTCACGGGTACGGTCGCTTCCCAGTCTTTTTGAGATTTTCATTACTGATGCCATTATCTGTTCAACCGGGAATGATGTGTATTCTTCCAGCAGCCTGGGCATACGTGTTTCCATGCTCATCACGAGCGCCACTACCGGCGCGGCCTTCATCCTCTCAAAGAAGCAGTCCGGCATAAATACTGAGCCAATGTTGCGACTTTCATCTTCAAGCCATATATGGTTCTTCTCATCATGTAACGAGAGATCATCAAAGAGAAGGTTTGCAAAGTGTTCGGAGGATGGCTGCGGTGGCTGTCCCAGTGCTCCAAAGGCGGAGCCCCTGTGTGAGGCCAGTTCCTCGAGGTCTGTCACCTGGGCGCCGGCGGATTTCAAATGACCAAGTATACCGGTCTTGCCGCTGCCGGTAAGGCCTCCCAGTATGATGTAATTTCTTTCTCCGGCCAGGAATGTCAGGATATGATTACGGTAGGCCTTATATCCACCCTCAAGGAGCACCGGCTCAAGGTCTCCGACTGAGCACAGCCATGCGATGGCGGCGGAACGCATGCCCCCTCTCCAGCAGTAAAGAAGCAGCTGACCGCCTGAAGCAATATCCATAGCCTTCCGAAGCTTTTCTGACATTGCAGGTGCTGCGAGGTCAATACCGCGCAGCAGTGCCCTGGTGCGGCCCTCTTTCTTGTAGAGGGTGCCCACCTCAGCTCTCTGGGCATCGTCAAAAAGAGGGATGTTGACAGCTCCCGGGATATGCCCCGCAGCATATTCGCCTGGTGATCTCACATCAGCAACGGGAAGGGTCTTCCTGAAATGCAGAAATTCGCCGGCAGGGATCTTGCTAAAGTTCAGAATCATAGATCAACGGGGCTTGTGATACCTGTCAATGACCCGCCTGAGTTCCTCAACGGTAACCGGCTTGGCAAGCAGTTCCTTCATGCCTGTCTTTTCTGCCTTAAGCCTTGTCTCCGGCATGTTGTCAGCAGAGAGAGCAACTATCTGTGTATCACCCGCAAATCCCAGTATGGTCCGGGCGGCCTCAAACCCGTCTTTCTCAGGCATTATGAGATCCATCAGTATCAGGTCATAGGATGTGTTACGGGCTTTGTCTATTGCTTCATCAGCGTCTGCAGCATATTCGGCATTGACGCCAAGCACCCTGAGGAGCGAGCCAACTACCTTGCGGTTAAGATAGTTGTCGTCCACAACCAGGATTACCGGCACCTCTGACCTGTCAGATCTCAGTCGTGCGCTGCTGCCGCCCAGAGCATGGAAGTGCTCTTTGAGCACATTCATCAGGTCTTCTGCTGCAAACGGTTTGACGAGGAGATGGTCAATGCCCATGTCAACGCACCTGGCGTAATGTCCCCTGGGATCCCTGGAGGTAAACATAAGCACGATATGTTCGGATGTGAGGCCTTCCTTCATCAGGGCTTCAGCCACCTCAAAGCCGTCAGCTTCAGGCTCGTCAAAGATAACCAGGAGGATATACCTTGCCGTTTCGCTCTGCAGGCTGGTTTTTATCTGTGAGACAGTGTGCTTCTGGAAGCTGGTAACGGAGACGGGCAGGCCTACCCGGTGCATGATGCTCAGGAAATCATCATCACGGCCCCGGGTGCCTGTCAATACCAGGGTACGTATCTCTGCCGGATCAACATATCTGCTGAGGTCAATCTCTTTGGATATCTTTTCATTGAGATGAACAGTGATTGTAAAGGTAACCTTAAGTCCCTTCTCGGCTCCTGATGAATCTTTCACAGCAGGACTCTCTGCCTGCAGTTCTCCGCCCATAAGCTCTGTGAGCTGCCTTGCAAGGATAGGCCCCAGTCTCAGATCCTCAGCCCATTCGGAGCGTTCGCTCAGTGAGGAAATATAGTCGCCGAACAGCTTCTTGATCTCAGCCCTGGTATATGTATTGCCGGTATCAGTGAGCGTGAATGCCAGGGTATATCTGTTGCCTTCTGATTGTTTCACGCGGCATTCAAGCCTGATCTCTCCAGTCTGTGTTCCCGCTACCGAGTTGCTCATCAGGTTGGTGATCACCTGTCGCAGCCTGTATGGATCACCTATCAGGTTTTCCGGCACGGCCTGGTCAATCTTCGATTCAAAACTGACAAAAGATTCGGGGTTCTGACGCCTGATGAAATTCATGCAGTAGGCCACCTCTTCCCTTAGACGGAAAGGTATCTCGTCAAGGATCATCTTGCCTGTCTCCATTTTTGAAACGTCAAAGATGTCATTGATGATGTTCAGCAGCAGATCGGCCGAGCGTCTGAGCAATCCGGCAATCTCTTTTGATTCCGCGGGCAGATCGTCTGCCCTGTTTAGCATCTCCGTCATCCCCAGGATACCGTTCAGGGGCGTGCGTATCTCGAAGCTCATGCGGGCCAGAAGTTCTGATTTGGCAATGTTTGCGTCAGCCTCCTGCCGGCGTGCCAGCTCAAGGGATGTGATGTCTATCAGCGCTTCCAGTGTCTGGCTGCCTCCCTCCCATATAACGGGAATGGAGTTGATAAACACTATCTTATCGCCCCCGGGGGCGGGAAGCCTGATGACCCTCCCCTGGCTGAACTCTCCTGCAATGTCACATGCATATTCATTGCGTGACAGATCGGGCATCAGCCTGCCTTTCATGCCGGCTTCGCTCTCCAGTGAAAAGAGTGCAGCGGCTTTTTTATTAGCCCTGAGTATCTCCCTGGACTCATTGTAAATGATGAACCCCACGGGCATCTGGTCAAGAATTGAGAGAAGGCTGCTTTCAGAACTTCTCTTCTCTTCCAGGCTGCGTGATTGTTTCCGGATAAAACCGCGGAACAGGAGTATTATGGAAAGTATGGTAAAGAAGGTCAGGAGACCCAGGATGAGAGAGTTACGAATAAGATACTTGCGGAAGAACTCCTTGGGTGCCGAGAAAACCAGCCCGAAGTCAAGGCCAAAAATGTTCACCGGATAGTATGAAGAGAGTATCTCCACCTCCTCTTCCTCTCCCTTGATGGAGTGGTCCAGCCGTCCCGCCATTCCTTCTGCAAGAGACCGGGTGAGGCGGTCAAGATGTGAGTAACCGGAACCTGAGCCATGGTTGTCAAACACAACGTTACCGATATCATCAACCACCCATTGCCATTGGTACTGTTCGAGGTTGTACTTGTTGAAAGTGCCCGAAAAGAAACGATTAAAGTCTATGGTTATCACCAGGTTGCCAAGCACCATTCCATCCTTGAGAACAGGTTGGTAGTACTTGTACCTGTCACGCTCCCTCTCGAGCTTTTCTGTCTCATATATGGCTGGTGCGGTTTGCGCCCGGTAGGAACCGTCGAGCCACGAATTTCTCTCCTCGTCTTTGAAAAGGGTATAAACATCACCGTCAATGTTGTACAGCATAAGCCCCACTACAATCTCATCATACCTGGAATAATAGAGCTTCATCTTTTCCTTTGCCCTTTCGTTTATTTCAGGATTGGTAAAAAAGAGGGCTATATCATCAGAGAAATCAATCTCGGCCAGATCGCTGACAATATACATGCTTACATTGTCAATGTCGGACCCTGCTATCATTACCTGCCTGTCAAGCAGTCTGTTGGCATACTCAACCTGGTTCCTGTAAAGGCTCAGGTAGAACAATACCGTGATTATCATCAGCAGTACAAATGCGATATATGCAGCCAGGAAGGTTCTTTTCATTCCGGATATGTGCCTTAAGGATAACGCTTATCTGTACTTTTCATTGTCCTCAAGCAGCATGCTCAGATAGCTTTTGTATCGCCACCACTCCACTTCATTTCCGGACACTGCCTCGCGCACGGCACACCCCGGTTCATCCAGGTGAAGGCAGTTATGGAACCTGCATCCTGCTGACAATCTGAAAATCTCAGGGAAGAAATGGTAAATTTCGCGTCGGTCAAAGTCGATGACACCGAATCCTCTTATACCCGGAGTATCAATTATATAACCCCCTCCGGGAAGGGGGTGCATTTCAGGAAAAGTGGTAATATGCTTCCCCTGTTCATGATAATCGGACAGAGGGGCAGTCTTGAGTGAGAGAGAGGGATTGAGCCGGTTGAGAAGAGTGGTTTTGCCAACCCCTGAATTGCCGGAGATGAGGGTTGTCTTGTCTCTCAGCATCTCCTCAAGTAGGGTCAGATCAGTATCTTCTGTTGCTGATATCATAATAACCCGGTAGCCTATCTCCCCATAGACGCTTTTAATGCGGAGGGCCTGTTCCATATCCGCATTATCATAAAGGTCCGTCTTGTTAATAATCAGCACTGAAGGAATCCGGTATGCCTCTGCGGTGGCCAGAAAACGGTCAATGAACTCTACGTGGGTGACGGGCATCCTTATCGTAATCACCAGAAGTGCCTGGTCAATGTTTGCCGCTATGATCTGTGATTCCCTGGAGAGATTTGACGCCTTACGGATGATATAGTTTTTCCGGGGAGAGAGTGCCACGATAAGGCCTTCGTCAATGTCTATGGTTACATTATCCCCTACAGCAACCGGATTGGTTGTGCGTACGCCACTGACCCTGAAGCGGCCCCTGAGCACGCATTCATGGATATTACCCTCCTCATCACGGACCCTGTAACGGCTCCCTGTTGATTTAACCACAATCCCCTGCTTCAGTCCATTCATCATGCTGCAAAAATAAAAAAGTGATGCCCCGTTTTTCCTGACATCACTCTTTTTATTTCCTGTTGGTTAATCCTGGTCAATACTCTGCCGCCATAAGGAAGAACGGCTTCATCTCAAAGTTTGAATAATAGGGCCTGAGCCTCTCTGTATTGTAGTACTCGGACACCTTGACAATTTTCTTGGACGATGTCACAACGTCGATGGGTACATTATCATACCGACCGTTTTTCAGTACCACAAGCCTGCCATGAATTCCCTTCATGATAAGGTCAAGGGCAAGGTTGCCATAAGCCATGGGCACTATTGAATCCACAGCGTCAGGATCACCTCCTCTGACCATGTATCCAAGTTTCTGGTTAATGATATTAATGGTTTTCCCTTTGTTGAATTTGGCTGTGTGATTCTTTATCTCCACTGACACGAGGTCACCTATTCCTCCCAGCTTGGCATGGCCGTAGGCATCGCGTTCACTGTCCTGGAAGATCATTTCGCCGCCCTTGAACAATGCTCCTTCTGAAATGAGGACGATTGAATAGCGACTTGGGTTGGAATTCCGGTCTTCAACCAGGAGTTGAGTAAGCTGCTCAATATCAAACTTATATTCAGGAATAACACATCTGTTGGCGGCTCCGGCCATGGTTGGGAGCATGGCAGTGAAGCCGGCATATCTGCCAAAAACCTCGAGGACCATGATTCGTTCATGTGATCCTGCTGAAGTACGAAGGGTGTTGGTCATCTGAATGGTACGGGTAACACAGGTGCTGAATCCGATGCAGTAATCCGTCCCGGGTACGTCATTGTCCATCGTCTTGGGTATTGCCACCACTTTTACTCCCTGCTTATAGAGATGAACCCCGTAACTGAGAGTATCATCACCCCCGATTGGAATCAGATAATCAATACCAAGCCACTCCAGGTTCTTAAGCACCTCGGGGGTCAGGTCATTGATATCATTTTTGTATGTATCCTTAAGATGATCAGGCACATTCTCCTTTGACACGTGGCTCGGCCTCGTGCGTGAGGTGTGAAGATAAGTGCCTCCCGTTCGCCCCGCCCTGTTGACCATATCATCCGTGAGGACCTGGAAGCACTGGCTGTTGTCCGCCTTGGGATCCCTGATGATCTCAAGAATACCCGCCCAGCCACGTCTGAGTCCTATAACCTTGTAACCTTCCCTGTTCGCCCTGATTGTCACGGCCCTGATTGCGGGATTAAGCCCCGGGACATCGCCTCCGCCGGTCAGGATACCAATCACTCCTTTGATTTTCTTCTGGTTTGCCATCTTGAATACTCGGTTTAAATCAATTTATATGCAGGCGGTAAATGTAGAATATTTCAAAATCATATCAAAAAGGTAACATGGCACTCCTTTAATTTTTTAATATTTTTGACAAAAAAGTAAATGGATAAAACAGACAGGGACTTACTGACAAGGTATGCAAAAAATGCATCCGTGATGCCATTGAAATAATTGAATCTTTTGAATAAGGGATGAACAGGGTGGTTATTACCGGAGGTACCGGACTGATTGGCTCACATCTCAGTACACTGCTTGCCGGTGAGGGATGGCATGTTGTTCATCTCACCCGTGGAGGCACAAAAAGAAAGAAATATGAGTCGTTCCACTGGGATCCTGACAGTGGCTATTGTGACAGTGATGCTTTCATGGAGGGAGATGCAATAGTTCATCTTGCAGCATCAAACATCGGTCGTGGCAGGTGGACCAAAGCACGTAAGAGGGAAATAATCCGAAGCCGTACAGTTACCGGTGAACTCCTGTTTAATAAGACCATCGGGGCAGGCATCACTCCGACAGTATTCATCACAGCCTCAGGGGTAAACTATTACGGATCAGAGATCTCCGAAAGGATATTCACTGAGTCTGATCCTCCGTCAGAGGATTTTCTGGGTGAGACTTGTCGGCGGTGGGAAGCGGCTGCCGATCCGTTCCGTGAGGCGGGCGTAAGGGTTGTCAGGCTAAGAACGGCTGTTGTTCTGGCCCGGTCGGGATCGGCATTGAACAGGATAACCGCCCCCGCCAGGGCGGGGCTGGTAGTGAAGATTGCTCCCGGAAACCAGTACTTTCCGTGGATACATATTGATGATCTCAGCAGTATCTATCATAAAGCGCTGACAGATAATGCGATGTCCGGGCCGTACAATGCTGTCGCGCCACATCAGGTAACACATGACATGCTGATGGGCGAGGTGGCCCGTCAGAAACGGCTTCCGAATTTTCTGCCACATGTGCCTGTATGGTTTTTGCGGGCCGTTCTTGGCGAGATGTCAGTTATCCTTACCACCGGAAGCAGGATCTCTTCTGACAGGCTCTCAGCCACAGGCTACCGCTTCAGGTATCCTGACATATCGTCTGCCCTCAGGGCATGCTGATAACCTGAACGGTTATTGAATCTTTTGCCGGTAAAAATTCAGCCCCTGCGTGATATGACTTCAAGTTTTTGTATATCAGCAATTTCGATGGTCCGGCCGTTCGCTTTGATAATGCCGTCGCGCCTGAATTCTGAAAAAGTCCGGATCACATTGGCGGAACTCATGCTGATGAGATCAGCTATCTCTTTCCTTGAAACCGGCAGTTCAAATATCCTGGATTTGAATATCTCATTTGAAAAATAGAGAAGCACATAAGCTATTCTTCCGGCCAGGTTTCTCTGTCTTATTTCCAGGCTTAAAGAAATAATATTTTCCGAGGTCTTTGACAAAAGGGAGATGAGGTTAAGTGCAAACCTGCCGTTTCGCAAAATAAGCTGCCGGATCAGATCAATCCGTACACAACAGACCACTGAATCTTCAAGCGCAGAGAGTGAATACCTGTACCTCTCCTCGTGAAAGGCATTGGTGTTGCTCACAAACTCAAGGGGCCGGGTAATGGTTATGATCTGTTCTTCGCCTTCATTGGTGCTCTTGTAAAGTTTAACCAGACCGGTCTTGAGGTACTTGAAATCGTGTATCAGGTCGCCCTCGCGGTGTATGATCTCGCCCCTTGCATAGGCCCTCTCCTCCCTGGCTTCACACACGATGTTAATATCCTCATCATCCAGACTGGAAAATACAAGCTCCCTGAGTTCGCACGAGAGGCAGGAGCATGATTTCTTATTTGTTTTGACAACAGTGGTCATGAGCATTACAAATTTAAAACAATCCGTCAATTAATTCGTTCACCTTTCCTATTTTTGAACAGGGGCAACCAATACCGGCAAAGAGATGATCTACAGTACGGACTACCATGTGCATACACTATACAGCGACGGAAGGCAGGAGCCCGAGGCATATATTGAGGCAGCGCTGAAGCTTGGTCTGCGTGAGATAGGATTTTCAGACCATCTCAATCCTGACGGAGGTCCGCCGGAGTGGTGCATGAAACATGAGAGTCTCCCCCGGTATGTGGAACATCTCCTTCAGCTGAAGGAAGAGCATGAGGATATAGCCGTCAGGGTGGGTCTTGAGATTGATTACCTGCCAAACAGGGAAGATGTGACTGACCGCATTATCAGCTCCTATCCGTTTGATTACATAATCGGATCAGTCCATTACCTGGGAGATGAGACGGTGGATCTCGGCCCGGAATTTTATATAGGAAAGGATATAGACCTGATCTACGAGAACTATTTCAACCTGGTCTGTGAGGCTGCATCAACCGGTTTATTTGATATCATGGGCCACCCCGATCTTGTGCGCATCCACCGCTATCACCCCGAGGCAGACATAACTCACCTTTACAGCATGTTGGCTTCGGCCTTTGAAATTCATGATGTTGCTTTCGAACTGAACACCAATGGCCGGAACAAGCCTCTGCATGATTTTTACCCTGACAGGCATTATCTTCAGTTGTTTGCCGAACACGGTGTCCCTGTATGTGTCAATTCGGATGCTCATTTTCCGGAGAGGGTAGGGCAATATTTCCCTGAGGGATATGATCTTCTTCAAAGGGCCGGGTACAAACAGATGGCTGTTTTCGCCAACCGAGAACGGTTTATGATACCGTTCAGGTAGCGTCACACCTGATTGCTGATTCCGTGAATTTCATTGCATGTCAGGGACATCCTGGTATAATATGGCAGGGGTACGGGAGATGTCAGACTGCATTCATGAGGTGTTCGACGAGTATGCGGACACCTATGGCAGCCAGGATTATTCCTCCTATAATCTCAACCCATGATCCCAGGCGGCTGCCAGCCGACTTGCCAATGCGTATGGCAGTCATTGATGCGAGGAAGGTGACAGCGCCTATGATCAATCCTGCAGTCCATATCTGAACTCTGAGCAGGGCGAAGCTTATCCCCACCGCCAGGGCATCAATGCTTGTTCCCACGGCCATGGTGAGCAGTACATGCCAGCGGCTGATATCCACTGGCATTCTTTGTGTCCCGCCTCTGAGGCCGCCTGTGATCATCCTGATTCCAAGTATCATCAGCAGTATAAATGCCACCCAATGATCATACCTTTCAACGTGGCCGCTTACCGTTGACCCGAGAAAGAATCCGGCAACGGTCAGTCCGCCCTGGAAAAAGGCAAGCACAAAAGCTATTTTCATGGCATGTCTGAAACGGATCTTTGACTCCACCACGCCGCATGAGAGTGATACGGCGAAACTGTCAAAAGAGAGGCCCAGGGCTATTGCTGTTATAGTTATCAGGTCCATAAACAAAGGATGGGCTCAAAAATAGTAATTATTGCTATTTTTACCACCCTGACGTACGGTATGAGATTAGTTGTACAAAGAGTTAAACGAGCATCTGTAACCATTGACGGAAAGGTCTGTTCATCCATCGGCGGCGGGCTGCTGGTGTTTGCCGGGGTGGAAGATGATGATATGTCTGAGGATGTTGACTGGCTTGCCTCCAAGGTTGTCAACCTGAGGGTTTTCGATGACAACAACGGGGTAATGAACCTCTCGTCCATTGAAACGGGAAGTGAGATAATGGTTGTCAGCCAGTTCACTCTTCATGCCTCCGTCAGGAAAGGCAACAGGCCGTCTTATATCCGTGCAGCCAGGCCGGAAAAGGCAATCCCTCTTTATGAGTCATTAATAGCCCGTATAAGGGAGCTGACGGGCAGGGATCCTGCTACAGGGGTCTTTGGCGCAATGATGGATATTGAGCTTGTGAATGACGGTCCCGTCACAATCATTATAGACAGCAGGAACAGGGAATGACGGAGAGAGAGCTCAAGAGGTCTGTGCTGACGGTCACTGCCTTTGCATCATTCCTGACGCCCTTCATGGGATCGGCAGTTAACCTGGCGCTCCCCTCCATAGGTGAGGAGTTCAGCCTCAACGCTGTCACGCTAAACTGGATAGTGAGCAGTTACATGCTTACCACATCCATTTTGCTCCTGCCGGCGGGCAGGGCCGGAGACATACTTGGACGCAGAAAGGTATTTACTGCCGGAATGGTTGTCTTTACACTTTCAATGATTCTGCTCACCTTTACTCCCGGCATACGGTGGCTGATAGGTGTCAGGATTCTGCAGGGCGTTGGCGGAGCAATGATGTTCGGCACCAATATGGCAATCCTTACCTCTGTCTTCCCCCCGGGCGAAAGAGGCAGGGCAATGGGAATAAATGTAACTGCAGTGTATGCCGGGCTGGCCTCAGGCCCTTTTCTGGGAGGATTACTGACAAGATACCTGGGCTGGAGAAGCATTTTTGCATTGCTCATTCCCATGGGCATAGTCAGTCTGATCCTCATACGCAGCCGCATGAAAAAGGAATGGGCAGAGGCCAGGGGAGAGAGCTTTGACTGGCCCGGAGCTGTTGTCTATGGATTTGCCATGGCTGCACTGATGTACGGTTTTTCAAAGCTGCCAGACCTCCGGGGATGGATCATTACAGGCACAGGCCTGTTGCTTATGCCTCTCTTCATCCTCAGGGAGAAAAAAGCCTTTCACCCGCTCTTTGACATTACCCTCATCTCCGGGAACAGGGTTTTTGCCTTTTCAAGCCTCGCCGCACTCATTCATTATGCGGCCACAAGCGCCATAGGCTTCTTCCTGAGCCTGTTTCTGCAGTACATCAAAGATCTGGGGCCGCGTGATGCGGGGTTCGTACTCATGGCATGGCCGGTGACCATGACCCTGATCTCACCCCTTGCCGGCAAGCTGTCAGACCATCACAATCCCGGAGTGCTTGCCTCCATAGGCATGGCCATCTCAACAGCCGGACTGATTATGCTCTGCTTCCTGAATGAGCATACTCCTGTAGCATTCATAGTTGTCATACTCCTCTTTATGGGAGCCGGCTTTTCACTCTTCTCATCGCCAAATTCCAATGCCATCATGAGCTCAGTGGAGAAACGCCAGCTGGGCAATGCCTCCGGCATGCTGGGAACGATGAGAAATGTGGGACAAACCTTCAGCATGGCAATTGCGCTGATGCTGCTGGCACTATTCATGGGTCATGAAACAATCAATCCCGGCAACTATCCGCAACTGATGAAATCAATGAAAACCGGGTTCATAGTCTTTTCCTTCCTCTGCTTCGCAGGAGTATTCGCCTCCCTGGCAAGAAATAAAAGCCTTCGCAAATAATCTGATTTTTATTTGCTTTTCAGTAAAAACCACTAAATTGACCCGCGTTTGATGACAGGCGGAAGAGTTTGGTCTGAATATATACAATACTTATTATGAGCAAATTATACGAGAAACTTTTAAATCATGACTACTCGCCCGATGAGATGGGTGAATGCATCGCTGAGGCAATAAAGGCCACCGGGTCAGTTGACCGCGCCCCGTTGCTGAAGGAGATCTTTTCATTCATTGACCTTACCAGCCTGAACACACAGGACGGTGACGGGTCAATCCGGAGCTTCGCCGAGCGAACAGCCCACTTCAGGTACAACTATCCCGGTATCAGCAATGTTGCAGCACTGTGCGTCTATCCCAATTTCGTGAACGTGGCGAAGGAAGGGCTGGCTGACAGCGGTGTAAAACTGGCCGTCGTGTCAGCTTCTTTTCCCACATCCCAGACCTTTACCGAGGTAAAGGTGCTGGAGACATCCCTGGCTGTAAGGATGGGTGCTGATGAGATTGACGTGGTCATCCCGGTGGGAATCTTCCTTGAAGGAGCGTGGGATCAGGTTATTGATGAGCTTAAAGCAATCAGGGGCGCTGCCGGTGATACCACTCTGAAGGTTATTCTTGAAACAGGATTGCTGAAGGACGAGAGGAATATCTTCAGGGCATCCATTATTGCAATGGAATCCGGAGCTGACTTTATCAAGACATCCACCGGCAAAATATCAGTGTCAGCCACGCCCGAGGCTGCCTGGGTGATGTGCTGTGCCATACGCGATTATTATAATGAAACCGGCATCATGATCGGGTTCAAGCCTGCCGGGGGCATTGTGACTCCTGACGATGCACTGGTCTATTATTTTATAGTAAGGAACGTGCTTGGCCAGAAGTGGCTCACTCCCAATTATTTCAGGATAGGTGCTTCACGCCTGGCGAACAATATCCTTTCGGAACTTTATCCCGGTAAACCGGCCTATTTCTAGGATCATGGCATGACTTACGGTCCGGGCGATACCATCAGTGTTGCTGCTGACACGCTCAACATGCCTGAACCTCGGGCAGAGTTCAGCATAGGCCGTATTATCCCTGTAGCCTCACCGGAAAAGGAACTAAACATCACGCCGGGGCCAGCCTCTGTACCCGGACCCGACTATATCTCCGTGATCAGGCGCATGGAGGGCCAGCCCAGACCCCCGCAGATTATCAATACTGACATAAGCTTCATCCTGCTGTCTTTATCACTGCTTATTTTCACCTTCCTGGCCGTCTTCGGACGAAGGAGCTTTACAAACAGCTTCTCTTCACTAAGCTTCAGGAAACCCGGCGAGACAACCCTGCCGGGGACATCAGAAGTCTTCTCCTGGCCCCCCCTCTTCAGGAACCTGTTTACTATCATTGTCATCAGCCTGTTTGCTGCAATCTCCCTCATCACCACCGGAGCTACAAGCCCGCGGATCCCCGGCGGTATTGCGGGACTGACAGCCATACTTGCCGGCTCTTTCCTGGCTGCCCTGCTAATCAGACATCTGACATGCATGGTAGTGGGCGCCATGTCCGGACTTAAAAATTCCTTCCGTGAGTATATGAACATAGTTTACAATACATGGTTTGTATCCTCAATCATACTGTTTCTTCTTACCCTGATCATCCTTTATGTACCCCTTAACAATAGACTTCCAGTCATAATTGCCGGCATTATAGTTGTTTTTATAATACTTATTATCAGAGCCTTAAGGCTGCTTGTCATTTTTCGCATCAGGCATATTTCGTTATTTTATTACATTTTGTACCTTTGTGCCCTTGAAGTCCTGCCTCTACTGGTCACTCTTAAAATACTTGGTGTTTTTTGACCGGAAGCAGGAACGCGGAGGTTGAACCAAAAACTTAAGGCTTTGAAAATAAGGAAGGTATTAGTGTCGCAGCCTGAGCCAAACAATCCGAAATCACCATATTTCGAGCTCGCAAAAAAATACAATCTGAAGATTGACTTCAAACAGTTTATTCAGATTGAGGGGATCTCTGCCAGGGACTTCAGGCAGCAAAAGATCAACCTTGGTGACTTTACTGCAATCATCTTCACATCCAAGACTGCCATTGATCATTACTTCAGGATTTGTGAAGAGATGCGGGTCGTGGTTCCGGAAACAATGAAGTATTTTTGCATAACCGAAAACGTGGCCTTTTACCTGCAGAAATACATAGTATACCGCAAACGCAAGATTTTTCACGGAAAAGCCAATTTTGAGGATCTCATTGACGTGATAGTCAAGCATAAAGAAGAAAACTTTTTTGTGCCGTTGTCAGACCCTCACAAGTCAGACATCCCCGATCTGCTCAAGAGTCATAAGATCAGGTACACCATTGGCACCATGTATCGCACTATAAGCCGTGACTTTGATTCAAGCGAGCTTGATTATGATCTGCTGGTGTTCTACAGTCCTTCCGGCATCAAGTCGCTGAAGGAGAACTTTCCCACTTTCGTGCAGGGCGACATAAAGATAGCAGCCTTTGGCCCCACAACGGCCGAGGCGGTCACCAACGAAGGTTTCAGGCTTGACATCCAGGCACCTAATCCCAAGGCCCCTTCCATGACCATGGCTCTTGACTGTTTCCTCAAGGAATATAACAAGAATAACAGATAGCTCAGGAAAGAGATATTATTTTTGCGGAAGCATCCATCCTTCAGGATTGATGCTTTCTCTTTCCTTATGATACAACGGGTGGCATCATTCAAAAAAGACGAGAGACTGTGCGGTGTCAGGGCCGTCAGTGAGCTTTTCGAGGAGGGCCGTACCCTTAATGTCCGTTCTCTGAGAGTGATATACAGGATCATGCCGGCCGGCAATGATCTTAAGCCTGTCAGGGTGCTTATCTCTGTACCAAAGCGTCATTTTAAAAGAGCTGTTGACCGCAACCTGGTGCGCCGGCGTATAAGGGAAGCGTGGAGGAGGAACAGGGAGCCACTCTTGGTGCACCTCCGGGAGAAGGGCAGTAGGGCTGACATAGCCCTTATCTGGACAGATACAATTATAAGGTCATACGATATTACCGAAAAAACCATAAAAGAGGTGATAACAAAACTGTCAGGGCTTAAATATTAACTTTGTGAAAACTTAATTCATGAGCAGCATAAAAAGGAAAAGGATAATGATAATTCCGGCCATGGCCATTGCGGCCCTTATTACGCTGGGATTTCTTATGGGAGGACAGGAGAACAAAGACTTCAGGCTCACCAAAAACCTTGATATCTATATCTCCCTCTTCAGGGAGCTGAACGCATTCTATGTTGATGAAATAGATCCTGAAAAACTGGTACACAAAAGCATCAACAGCATGCTTTCAACCCTTGATCCCTACACGGTTTTCTACCCGGAAGAGGATACCGGTGACCTTGATTTCATGACTACAGGCAAATATGGCGGATTTGGATCACTGATACGCAAATCAGGCGACTATATCCTGGTCACCAATGTATACCAGGGATTCCCGGCTGATAAAAGCGGCATCAGACCGGGAGACCTGATGATAAGCATCGACGGAAAATCGCTCAGGGGAGTCTCCTCGGACAAGGCCTCTGACATGCTTAAGGGCGAGCCGGGAACAGAAGCTGAAATCATAATAAGAAGAAACGGAGAGGATATTGTAAGGCGGGTCAAGCGCGAAAGGATATCTATCTCAGCAGTCCCCTATTACGGGATGGTTGATGAAAATACCGGTTATATAAGGTTTACCAATTTCACCCAGAACTGCATTTCGGATGTGCGGCAGGCGCTGACAGACCTGAAGGATAACCAGGGAGCCGGGGATCTGATCCTCGACCTGAGAAATAATCCCGGCGGCCTTGTGGCTGAAGCTGTTGAGATAGTGAACCTGTTTGTCAGACCGGGTCAGGAGGTGGTGAGCACCAGGGGCCGGGCCAAACAGTATGATGCTGTCTTCCGTACCACAAAAAGCCCGGTGGCGCCTGATATGCCACTGGTGATTCTAATCAACAGGGGATCAGCCTCCGCATCAGAGATAGTGGCAGGTGCCATACAGGACCTTGACCGCGGAGTGATAATCGGGGAACGTTCATATGGCAAGGGCCTGGTGCAGGTAGCCCGGCCACTAAGCTATAAGGCACAGGTTAAGATGACTACCGCCAAATACTATATCCCCAGCGGAAGATGCATACAGGCCGTGGACTTCTCACACCCAAATGAAGACGGAAGCGTGGGACAGATACCTGATTCGCTCATCAGCACATTCAGTACCAGAAACGGCCGGCCAGTAAAGGACGGAGGCGGAATTATACCTGATATCGATGTGCCTTCCGATATGCTCAACAGGTTCGCCGGCGAACTTTATGTTCAGAATATGATCTTTGATTTTGCAACCCGGTATTACTGGACACGCCCGCAGCCATCAACCCTTGACAGCCTGAAAATCACCAATGAAGACCTGCAGGAGTTCAAAACATTCCTCTCCGAACGGAATTTTACATACAAGACAGGCTCTGAAAGCCTTCTCGAAGAGCTGGCAGGAACTGCTGCTGAAGAGGGGCTGTATGAAGCCAACCGTGAGGAGCTGGAGAAGCTGAAGTCAGGCCTGAGCCATACTCTTGACAGGGATATGGATCTCTACAAAAACGAGGTGACAGAGCTTATTGAATCAGAACTGGCCGGCAGGTACTTCTATGACCGCGGAATGGTAGAGTATTCCATCAGCCGTGACTCCCAGATAAGGGAGGCTGTCAGGATTGCCGGAGAGAGAGACCGGTATATATCACTGCTCAGCGCTCCTGACAGTATCTGAAAACCTGATCCCGGCAAATCAGAACAGCTCCTTTTTCCAGATGGGAAGGCGCTCCTTCACCATCTCAAGTGCATGCCTGCAGGCACGTGTTCCATGATCTCGGTGGCCCGATGTTACCATGATGAAAAGTGATGCCTCTCCGGCCCTGACCACCCCCGTGGAGTGGAGAATTATTACTGACCTTACATCACTGAAGGCGCTTTTAATGGTCCCCGTGATCCCGTCAGCCTCTTTAACAACCATCTCATCGTAGGCCGAATATTCTATCGCATTCACTCTTTTCCCGTCAATCTCATCGTCGCGAACCCTGCCGATGAAAATTGAGACTGCCCCCGTGCCGGCATCATCATTGCCCAGGGTCAACAGTTCGGAAATCAGAAGAGGTGTTATCGGCCCCCTGACCAGATACCTGTTTTTCATTCGTTTATGATAAATTTATACCAATCGGTTATAACTATTTATCTCATTTGCTGTATGAACCCTTCACCCTCCCTGAAACGGGGGCAATATTGCAATTATATCATTATTATTCAGAGGTGCATCTGCCTTGAGCAATTCCTTGTTCAAAGCCATTCTGAAGGGTATTTTGCCCAGGGCAGGGTATTTTTGAATCAGCTGATGGCGCAGATCAGCCGTATCTTCTGCAGTCAGCAGTTCTTCATTTTTCCCGGTCGTCTCCCTGGCTGTTCCGAAATAGAGCACTCTTATCTCCTCTCCCATTGTCAGTGAGCCTCCAGCCAGTTATTACCCGTACCCGTATCCACTTCCAGGGGTACTTTAAGCTGCGTGGCGCCCTTCATCTCCTCCTTCACAATAGCAGCAAGCGTTTTAACATCATTGTTTTCAACCTCAAAGATGAGTTCATCATGTACCTGCAATATCATCTTTGCCTCAGGCATCTCCCGCTCCAGCCTTGAAGCAATCCTCACCATTGCAATCTTGATGATGTCAGCAGCGCTTCCCTGAATGGGAGCGTTTATGGCGTTACGCTCGGCATTGCCCCTCACCACCTGGTTTCTTGAATGAATGTCAGGCAGGTAACGGCGCCGGCCGTACATGGTTGTGACATAACCCTGTTCCCTCGCCTTCCGTATACTCTCATCCATGTATGCCTTAACTCCCGGATAGGAACTGAAGTATCCGTCAATCAGCTCTTTGGCCTCCTTCCGTCCGATGGTCAGCCTTTCTGACAGGCCGAAGGCCGAAATGCCGTAAATGATTCCAAAATTGGCAGTCTTGGCTCTGGCGCGCATCTCACGGGTCACTTCGGGAACAGGTACTCCGAAGATCTTTGAGGCGGTGGCAGCGTGAATGTCCTGACCTGACATGAAGTCGGATATCATCGCTTCATCACCACTCAGATGAGCCATCAGCCTCAGCTCTATCTGTGAGTAGTCGGCACTCAGGAATATCTTGCCCGGAGCGGGGATGAATGCCTTCCGTATCTCCCTTCCCTCTGCATCCCGCACTGGTATATTCTGTAGATTAGGATTGGTGGAGCTGAGCCTGCCGGTGGAGGCAACAGCCTGGTTGTAGGTGGTGTGTATCCTTCCTGTTACCGGGTCAACAAGTTGTGGGAGAGCCTCCACGTAGGTTGAGAGCAGCTTCTTCAGGCCCCTGTATTCCAGCACTTTGGATATAATTGGATGCTTCGCCGCCAGGCGTTGCAGCACCTCCTCGTCAGTACGGTATTGTTTGGTCTTGGTAAGCCTGGCCCTGTCATCCAGGCGGAGCCTGACAAAGAGTATATCTCCCAGCTGCTTTGGCGAGGAAATATTGAATTCCTGGCCGGCCAGAGAGAATATCTCCTGCTCAAGGCTGATCAGCGTTTCCCGGAGGGTGACGGCGTAGTTCCTGAGGACACTCTCATCTACCAGCACTCCCTCGCGTTCCATTGATGCAAGCACTCTTATGAGTGGCATCTCAATTTCTCCGGCAAGAGCCTCAAGCCCCTCCTTCCTGAGCCTGGGCTCAAAGTGATTCATGAGCTGCCATGTCACATCGGCATCCTCCACAGCATACTCTGTGATCTTCTCCTTTTCCACATCCCTCATTGTGCGTTGCCTTGGACCACGTTCACCGATGAGTTCCTCTATGCGAACCGGCTCATAACCCAGGTACCTGGAAGCCAGAAGATCCATATTGTGGCGCATGTCAGGCTCAAGCAGATAGTGGGCCAGCATGGTGTCAAAGAGCGCTCCCCTGATGTTAATGCCATAACCGTAAAGTACCTGTATGTCAAATTTGAGGTTTTGCCCGGTCTTGCGTATTTTGCTGTTTTCAAACACGGGTTTCAGAGGTTCAAGCAGCGTCAGTGACTCTTCTCTTTCCGGAGGTAGCCATAGCAGTGTTCCGCTTCCTTTTTCCCATGAAAATGCAATTGCAACAAGCTGGGTATTCAAAGGATCAAGGGAGCTGGTCTCGGTGTCAAAACAAAAATCTTTCAGCCCGGCAAGCGTCGAAGCAAGTGTTTTTACTTCCGCTACAGTTTCAATCAGGGTATAATTATGGGGTGTATTGGCAATATTCGCCTTCAGGCCGGTTTCCTCTGCAGCTGACTCGCCGAAGAGTTTACCCTGGGCATCAGCGGCAGGCTGCTGAGGGGCAGCAACCGGGCTAACAGTATCCGCCGCCGGGTATTGTATGGTACTTTCCATCACATCTGCAGCCTCTGTCTGTTTGTCATCCCCGCCAGGAAGACGTGATGCCAGGGTTCTGAACTCCAGCTCCTCGTATATCCTTCTCAGTTCGGAAATGTCAGCATCACTTCTGTGAAAATCAGTATGCCTGAAGTCTACCGGCACATCCTGCTCGATGGTGGCCAGCCTCTTTGAGAGCAGAATCTGCTCCCTGTTTTGCTCAATAATCTCCTTATGGCGGCCTGAGAGGGCAGATGTGTTGTTGAGCAGACTCTCAATGCTGCCGTGTTCCCCGATGAGCTTACAGGCCGTTTTAGGGCCTATTCCGGGGGCCCCGGGGATGTTGTCCGAGGTGTCTCCCATGAGCCCGAGCAGGTCAGTGATATTTGACGGAGGAACACCATACTCCCTGACAATTTCATCACGGCCCCATATCTCCGCTTCTCCTCCTGACCGTCCCGGCCTGTACATCATAACATTGTCAGTCACCAGCTGTGCAAAATCCTTGTCGGGGGTCATCATGTAAGCGGTGAAGCCCTCTTCTGCCGCCTTGCGGGCAAGTGTCCCGATAACATCATCAGCCTCAAAGCCGGGGACCTCTATCACCGGAATGCGATAAGCCTCAAGCAGCTTCTTGATCCATGGAACCGCTATCCTGATGTCCTCAGGAGTAGCGTCACGGTTGGCTTTGTACAGAGGATAGATCTCATTCCTGAAGGTGGGCCCGGGCGGATCGAAGATAACGGCAATATGTGACGGTTTCTGTTTCGATAGCAGCTCCTGCAGTGTGAGCAGAAACCCGAATACTGCTGATGTGTTCATTCCCTTCGTAGTTACCCGGGGATTTCGGATAAATGCATAATATGATCTGAAAATCAGGGCATATGCATCAAGTAGAAATAGTCTCTTGTCGTTTTCCTGTGTCATCATCAGTTGTCTGATGCGTACCACTCAGCATAAGCGGTAGCTGTTTCATATAACCTGACGCTATGCAGGAAAATTCCCGGAGGAACCATGCCCGCAAGCCTGGAGGCAACATCAGAAACCAGATTCTCACAGGTGGGCTGGAAGGGCGAGACAATCACGTTGCTGAAATGTTTGCGGTAACTCTCAATCATCTCTGCCGGAGCCTGACCTGAAACCATCAGTGAATGATCAAATTGGTCAACTACCTGGTCATGTACAATCTTTTTCAGATCGCCGAAATCTATCACCATTCCGTTCCTGGGACTGTCCGGATCATTCTCCGGTTCTCCGGCAAAGGTTACATAGAGAATGTATGAGTGACCATGTACATTACGGCACGGGCCGTCATAATTCCACAGGGCGTGGGCCATTTCAAAACGGAATTCTTTTGTTACCCGGATAAGGGCCATTGTTGCAGTTTTTTGGTATCTGCAAAAATAAACTATTTAAACCGATTTTTGTTTGCCTGCATATTTCAGCATGATAATTGTACGTTTAAATGTCTGACATATGAATAAAAGCGTATCTTTGCGGCCAATACATTAGAAACCAATGAATAATAGCGAATTATTGACGATCCCATTCCTTGCAGGAGAGAGCTTCAGGAAACACAGCCGGAACAGGGCAATGGGTTTTGTGGGAGAGGATGTTATCACATATTATCAGCTTGAGGCCAGGATAATGTCTGTGATGAGGCTTCTTGAGGATTATTCTGTAACAGCAGGCGACAGGGTGGCAATACTCAGTACCAGCATGCCTAACTGGGGAGTTTCTTATTTCGCCGTTACCATGATGGGTGCGGTTGCTGTTCCCATATTGCCCGACTTTACGCCGGGAGAGATAGCCAACGTGCTGGAACACTCCGGCTCAAAAGTGCTTATAGTATCTGATAATCTGTCACATAAAGTTTCAGGGTTCCATTCTGATACCCTGGAGACAGTAATTGCTGCTGATGATTTCAGAATTATCTCGGGCTCAAACGGCAAGAGCTTTCATGCAGGTTCGGGGCCTTCAGGAAAATACAATGTGGCAGAGGAGGATCTGGCAGTCATCATCTATACTTCAGGCACCACTGGCAAATCAAAGGGTGTGATGCTCACGCACAGGAACATCTGCTTCACAGCCAGGCAGGTAATGACAATCCAGCACGTGGTGGAGAGCGATGTCTTTCTTTCAATTCTTCCGCTTTCGCACACCTATGAGCAGACCCTGGGACTGGTTCTTCCGGTCTTCAACGGGGCAATGATATGGTATCTGCGCAAAGCTCCCACTACCTCCGTGCTGCTGCCGGCATTGAAGGAGGTAAGGCCAACCACCATGCTTACCGTTCCGTTGATAATGGAAAAGGTCTACTTTGGAAAAATTGCGCCAACATTCAATAAGAGCAGGGTAATGGCATTTCTTTACAGAATGCCTCCTTTCCGCCGTCTGTTCAACAGGATTGCCGGCAAAAAAATATACGAGGCGTTCGGCGGCAGGCTCAGATTTTTCGGTATCGGAGGAGCAAAGCTTAATCCTACGGTGGAACAGTTCCTGCTAGACGCCAGATTCCCTTATGCAATCGGTTATGGTCTGACAGAGACTTCTCCACTGCTTGCCGGAACAGTAGTAGGCACCTGCCGGCTTGGCTCCACCGGACCGGCAATGGAGGGTGTTACACTCAGGATCAATGACCCCGATCCGGTCACCGGCGAGGGAGAGATTTGGGCCAGGGGGCATAATGTGATGAAAGGTTACTATAAAGATCCGGCTATGACCGCCGAGGTGATAACACCTGATGGATGGTTCCGCACTGGCGATCTTGGCGTTATCGGGCGCAACAACTACCTGAGCATAAAGGGCAGGCTGAAAAATATGATAGTAGGTGCAAGCGGAGAGAATATCTACCCTGAAGAGATAGAATCAGTCATCAATGATTTCGGACATGTGATTGAATCACTGGTGGTACAGCAAAAGGGCAAACTGGTTGCCATGGTTCACCTGAACCTGGAGGAGCTGCAGGCAAAGTATGCCCAGATGAAGCATGATTTTACTCAGCAAGCCGAACAGATCATAAATGATTACCTGACAGAACTGCAGAGATATGTCAACTCAAAGGTCAACAGGTACAGCCAGCTGCAGCTCGTGGTATACCAGGCGGAGCCTTTCCAGAAGACCGCCACCCTGAAGATCAAGAGATTTCTCTATTACTGATCACTCCGCCACAATAGTGAACTGTGAAGTTCCCCCGCTATATCCTGAAGGATAAGGTATTTACTGTTTTTTTGCTATTTTGCGGCCAAATTGAACTCTGATGTCAAACCGGACAAAAGCCCTGCTTCTTATCTTTTCCATCCTGATCGTTGATCAGGTTGTAAAGATCATCATTAAGACAAATATGGTTATTGGCCAGGAGATTCCTGTTCTGGGCAACTGGTTCAGGATACATTTCCTGGAAAACAACGGGATGGCCTTCGGGATGGAATGGGGCGGCAAAACCGGCAAGATTGCTCTTTCCGCCTTCAGAATGGTGGCTATAGCAGGTATATCATGGTACCTTGACAGCATAATTAAAAAGAACGCCCACACAGGCCTGATCCTCTCTGTAAGCGCCATCATTGCCGGGGCAGCAGGCAACCTCATTGACAGTGCATTCTACGGCATGATCTTCAGCGAGAGCTGGCATACTCCGGCTGTGCTTTTCCCGGAGGGAGGCGGATACTCCTCCTTCCTTATGGGCAGGGTTGTGGATATGCTCTATTTTCCGATAATTGATACCAGCTGGCCCGACTGGTCGCCTTTCAGGCCGGGACAATCATTCATATTCTTCAGGCCGGTATTCAACCTGGCTGACACATCAATCACTACCGGGGTTCTGGCTATTCTTGTCTTCCAGAAGAAATTCCTGGGAGAACACCATTAAAGTAAAAGTTCATACAGGCTGACTATTCCCGGGTTGAGCATTGATTAACATGTTACAGCCTCATAAGAACAAATAGTTCCGCAATTTGTCTTATTTTTGATATCTGTTCCATCATCAGCGGATGGCAAGCCTTTCAGACATAAAGCGACCGGTTGCGGCAGAGATGCGTGATTTTGAATCTTACTTCAGGCGTACCCTGCAAAGTGACATACCCTTCTTTCATGTCATACTGAGCAACTTTATCCGCCGCAAGGGCAAGCAGATGAGGCCATTGCTCGTCTTTCTCACCGCCAGACTCAATGGCACGGTCAATGAAACCACTTTCATTGCTGCCACTTTCATTGAACTGCTCCATACGGCCACACTGGTCCATGACGATGTTGTTGACGATGCCTCCGAGAGGCGAGGCCTGCCTTCCATAAACGTACTGTACAATTCCAAGATAGCCGTACTTGTGGGTGATTACCTGCTGGCACAGGGTATGCTTATTAGCGTTGAGAAGCAAAGATTCGATATGCTCGGTATAGTGTCAGATGCGGTTAGGGAGATAGTGAAGGGAGAGCTGGTGCAGCTGCAGAAGACACGCAAGCTTGATATCAGGGAGGAAGACTATTTCAGGATCATCCGGATGAAGACCGCGGCCCTCATATCAGCATGCACAGCCTGCGGAGCCAGCTCGGTGACGGAAGACCGGGAGACCATAGCCCGGATGAAGGAGCTGGGAGAAAATATTGGCGTTGCGTTCCAGATAAAGGATGATCTCCTTGACTATACCGGGAATGGCCTTACAGGCAAAAGGGAGGGTAATGACATCAAGGAAAAGAAGATCACACTGCCGCTGATTCATGCCCTTAGGGAAGCCGGTCCGCTTGAAAGACGTCATATACTTCGACTTCTGCGTAACAGGAAAAAGGGCCGCAGCGAGATAAGAAGGGTAATTGAATTCGTCAGGAAACATCGGGGACTTGAGTACGCGGAATTGAAAATGAAGGAGTATTCAGACAGGGCTATCCGGATCCTGGATGATTACCCTGACTCTGAAACCAAATCGGCGCTTATTGAATTCGTAATATTTTCAACACTAAGGGGAAAATGAAAGACGTTAACCGATTTCTTTCACTTGGCACATATGCCATCGCAGGAGTATCACGTGACCCGAAGAAGTTCGGACAGGTCATGTTCAAAGACCTGCGCAAAAAAGGGATGGACGTGGTACCGGTCAATCCCGCCGCCGATATGATCGACGGGGTAAAATGTTATAAAACCGTAGGGGACCTGCCTGAAGAGATCAGGGGGATCATCTTTATGACACCGAAGGAAGAAACCCTCTCTGTGGCAAGGGAGGCTATCGGACACGGGATAAAGGATCTATGGATTCAGCAGGGGGCAGAAACAAAGGAGACAATTGCCGAACTGGAAAAGGAAAATATTAACCTGATCCATAACCAGTGCATCCTCATGTTCTGGAAACCCGATGGCATCCATTCCTTTCACCGTTTTCTGAAGAAAATCTTCGGGGGGTTGCCCGCCTGACCGGAAATTTTCAATTCTCGTGAAGCAAAAAAGGCAGATAACAGGCTGTTACCTGCTGTAATTCTGCATTTTATGACGAGAAGAAAATACTATTGTTCCACGTGGAAAAAAATCATTTTTTAAATTTTTGAACCAGGATAGCGGCTTTTTTCCTTCCTGCAACCCTTTCCAGCTCCGGCAGGGAGGCTTCTGAAATTTTTTTCACCGAACCGAATTCTTTCAGGAGAAGTTCTTTGGTCTTCTCCCCTATGCCGGGTATTTCATCCAGGATTGACCGGTTCATGACCGAGCTGCGTTTTCCCCTGTGGAAGTTTATGCCGAACCTGTGGGCTTCGTTCCTGAGTTGCTGGATTATTTTCAGGGTTATGCTGTTCTTATCAAGATAGAGAGGAACTGAATCACCGGGAAAATATATCTCTTCAAGTCTTTTGGCTATTCCTATCACCGTTATTTTCCCTCTCAGCCCAAGCGCTTCGAGGCTCTTCATGGCCGAGGAGAGCTGTCCCTTGCCACCGTCAATGACCACCAGCTGAGGCAGGGACTTCTCCTCGTCCAGCAAGCGCCTGTACCGGCGGTAAATAACCTCTTCCATTGAAGCGAAGTCGTCCGGTCCGGTGACAGTTTTGATGTTATAATGCCGATATTCCCGGTTACTTGGCCTGCCGTTACGAAAAACAACGCATGCCGCCACCGCTGATTCACCCTGTATATTGGAGTTGTCAAAACATTCAATATGAACCGGAAGGACAGGCATATGAAGATCATTCTTCATCTTTTCCAGGTTTCTTTCGGTCCTTGATTCCTTTGATCGTTCAGCCGCTTTCTTCTCCCTTTCCAGCCGGAAAAAGAGTGCATTCCTTGTGGCCAGCTCCAGAAGCTTGTGCCGGTCTCCTCTCTTTGGAACTAAATATTTTACGTTATCTATCAGAATATCAGGCATAAAAGGAACTATTATCTCCGGTGAGTCACTTGATACCCTGTGTCTGATCTCGGTGACAGCAGTTGAAAGGAGTGATTCCCTGTCTTCTTCCATGCGCATCTTAAGCTCAACGGACCACGATTGAACGATAGCGCCAGAAACAACCTTCATGTAGCTCACGTACATTGAATCGCCATCAACTGAGCATCCAAAAACATCGACATTCCTGACGGAACTGTTGACAACCACTGACTTGCTGCGGTACTTAGCCAGCTGATCCAGCTTTTCCTTGATTTTCTGGGCTTCTTCATACCTCAGTTCGGCAGCAAACTGCTTCATCATTGACTCAAGGTAGGCGGTTACTCCCGACAGATCACCCTTAATAATCTCCTTTATCCTCTCTATCTGCAGGTTATATTCTGTTTCCTCAATCAATCCCACACAGGGAGCCTTGCAGTTCCCCATGTGATACTCAAGGCATACCCTGTATCTTCCATCGGCAATTGATTTTTCTGTCAGCGGGAGGGAGCATGTGCGTATCTGAAAGAGGTGTCGGATAAGCTCAAGCAGCGTTTTTACAGCCGGTACCGAGGTGTAGGGACCATAGTAGGAAGAGCCGTCAGGTATCAGTTTACGCGTCAGGAAGACTCTCGGAAAGTGTTCATTCTTAACACATATCCACGGATATGTTTTGTCATCCTTGAGCATAATGTTATACCGTGGCTGGTGCTTTTTGATCAGGCTGTTTTCCAGAAGCAGTGCTTCCGATTCATTGTCAACCACTATATGGCGGAGATCTGTGGCGCGTGAGAGCATCACACGTGTTTTGCCAGACTGGTTACCGGTGAAGTATGAGGCAACCCGTTTGCGCAGGCTGCGGGCTTTCCCGACATACAGGATGGTCCCTGTAGCGTCAATGAACTGGTATACCCCGGGCTTGTCTGGCAGTGTTGATACAACTGATCTTATGTTATCTGTCTCGCGCAAAACTCTTTGTCTGCTAATCTTATAACACTTGTGAGAAGGACAAATTTAATAAAAATAGTGGAATGGCCGATTTTTTCAATATACCTATAGAATTGATAATGAGCACATTAATTTCATTATAAGAGTTGCCTGGAGAGTGGCAGCCAGCGGTTTTCAGCCATTAAGGTAATGAAACTGGCCTGAGCAGGCTTTTGCTAAAGGATTTGTCAGCGCAGTTCCGTCAGGAATATAATT
>Ga0209408_1000258_pt1 | contig 43033 bp, 36 predicted proteins | sample AD_UKC107_MetaG_FD_184422 | JGI IMG/M metagenome (GOLD analysis project Ga0209408, IMG submission 184422) | Active sludge microbial communities of municipal wastewater-treating anaerobic digesters from Hong Kong - AD_UKC107_MetaG (SPAdes)... | ecosystem: Engineered > Bioreactor > Anaerobic >... | reverse complement strand
GGCCTTCAAGACTGAGGTCTGCTGACAGGTCAGTAATATTCAGAAAGTAATTTTGCGATTTACCCTTTGGTCTCAATGAGACACCTTTTGCACGGATATTTAATGGTTTGATGGAATAGTATAATTCACTGACATTTAAATATGCGCCGAAAGATTCAGGAAGGGATTTCTCTAAAAATGATTTTACAGCTGAAGGTTGGAAATAATAATAAAGCACTATTCCTGAGGTCGTGCCCAGGAGGATAAAGATTGAAGAAAAAAGAATAATAAAAATTTTGATTCTTGTTTTCATTATCATTGATTTGGATTCATTTCATTTACCGATATGCTGATAGACTTATGGGCAGGGAAAGAAATAAGGGTTGAATATACGGATTAGTAAGTCGTTCTCCCTGTTTGATGCCATGCTCTTTTCTTATAAAACTTCGACCTTCCATTACCATAAGACCTGACTGAAAAAGTCCCTTATAACATTCTGAACACTTAGCAGGTGATTATACATTAAAAAAATCAAATCCCATAAGAAATAAACATGGTTCTATGGATTGTTAGAGCATAGGAGTAAGGAATTGGATGCAGGATAGAGTTTTATTCATGTCGAAGCGCTTCGATCGGATCCATTCGCGCGGCCTTCAATGCCGGGAAGTATCCGAAAATAACCCCTACTGCCGCAGAGAACAGAAATGCGATGACGATGATACTTGCGTTAAAGACGAAAGGTACATTCAACATTCCTGAAAGGATGAATGATCCGATAAGGGCCAGCACAATCCCGATCAATCCGCCAAAGGAAGAGAGTACAACCGCCTCTACAAGGAACTGCATAAGCACCTCACGCTCGAGAGCTCCGATGGCGAGGCGTATACCGATCTCGCGCGTTCGTTCTGTTACCGATACCAGCATGATGTTCATGATGCCGATACCGCCGACCAGGAGACTGACAGCTGCAACGGCACTAAGCAGTGCAGTAAGCATCTGAGTAGTGCCTGTAAGCATTTTGGCGATTTCTTTCATGTCCATGACGTTGAAGTTATCGTCATCGCTTGGTGAAAGATGACGTCTCTCTCTCATCAATAATCGGATATCGCGCTCTGCCTTCTCAGTGGAGGCGCCCTCCTGGACTGAGACCTGAAACATCGAAACATCCTTATTGCCCGAAATGCGTCGCTGATAAGTGCGTAACGGTATTACAACTATATCATCTTGATCCATACCCATGGTATTCTGCCCCTTGGCTTCCAGAATACCTATTACTTGACATGAGAGTTTTTCGAGTCGAATATTTTCATTCAATAATTCATGGCCGCCGAAGAGTTTTTTACACACGGTTTCGCCAATGACACATACAGCCGCGCCCGCACGCAGTTCGCTGTCGGTGAATTGGCGGCCCACCCTGATTGATCTATTCGTCACCCTGAAATACTGATTATCGCTTCCCGTAACCCTGGTTGACCAGTTTTGATTGCCGAATACGGCCTGCATGTTCTTGGAAGAGACCGGAGCCACGGCGGCAATCGAGTTGACATCCTTTAGAATAGCCTCTCCATCGCTCGCCTTGAATAATACGCTATCAGAAGAGTGGCCGGGACCGAGCCTTTTTCCAGGGGTGACCATAAGCAGATTGCTGCCCATACTGGCTATTTGATCTCTGACCTGGGCAGTTGCTCCTCCTCCGATTGTGACCATGGTGATGACAGCTCCTACTCCGATGACGATACCAAGGATGGTCAGCACAGAGCGCATGACGTTTCGCCTTATTTCACGCAAGGCCAGAAGAAGTGTGCTCCAAATCATGATTCTACTTTACCCCATTTTTCTCATCTGATTCAACCATACCATCTAAAAAGCGGACAGTGCGCTTCGCATAGGACGCCATATCTTTTTCATGAGTGACCATGACGATGGTCATATCGTGGTTACGGTTTAGTGCTGTTAGTAAATCCATAATTTCATGGCTTTTTGCAGTGTCCAGATTGCCGGTAGGTTCGTCAGCAAATAGTACCGTGGGTCTGGTAACGATCGCACGTGCAATGGCTACCCTCTGCTGTTGACCACCCGATAGCTCACTTGGTGTGTGGGACTTCCATTCCTTAAGGCCAACTACCTCCAGGGCTTCAATAGCCTCCTTTCGACGCACGCTGGAGCGAACATGGCGGTAAATCAATGGGAGTTCTACATTTTCCAGGGCCGAGGTGCGGCTGAGCAGGTTATATCCCTGAAAAACAAAACCCAGATAGTAGCGGCGTAGCAAAGCGCTCTGGGATCGTGTCAGTTGACCGATTTTGACACCTTTAAATATATAAATCCCGTCTGTAGGCGTATCCAGACATCCGAGGATATTCATACAAGTGGACTTGCCTGATCCGCTTGGACCCATAACCGCCACGAATTCGCCTTCATAAATTCGAAGGTCAATTCCCCGCAATGCATGCATTGCTGCCTGGCCGATGCCGTAGACTTTTGTCACGCCTTGAAGCTCAATAAGGGGCTGGCTGTCCGAATAATTGGCCGTCATGGTTATTTCCCTGAACTAAGAATATCGACCACCAAAAACATTCCAGGCTTTATGTCACCGTTTACGATTTCAGTCATGCTTCCCGAGGTTGATCCCACCGTTACAGGAACGGCCAGGAGTTGTCCATCAGCCAGTTTCCAGACGCGCTGTTGCATTTTGCCGGAGGACAGGGTTTTAATCTTCTTTGACCCGGAACGAGGCGGCCTCGGAAGCAGTGAACCGACCAGACTGGTGGATTGCTGCGTTTCTTCTTTTGCCGGAGGAGTGAAGCGTAGCGCAGCAGTCGGTATCAGGATGGCATTTTCAACCTTTTTAACCATGATATCAGCGGTGGCTGTCATTCCTGGCCGCAAAGACAGGTCGGAGTTGTTTACAGTCAGTACGGTTTCGTAAGTAACAACTCCTGACGTTGTTGAAGATCCGTAACGTGTCTGAGCGATCCTGGCATCGAAAGTCCGGTTCGGGTAGGCGGCGACACTGAAGGTAGCTTCCTGTCCTTCCTGTACTTTTCCTATATCAGCCTCATCCACGTCTACATGCAGTTCCATTTGTGTTAAATCCTCAGCCAGAGTAAAGAGAACCGGGGCTGTAAAAGATGCGGCAACAGTCTGGCCTGGCTCTATACTTCGAGTCAGAACTATGCCATTTATTGGTGAACGTATAACAGCTTTTGACAGATCTGTTTTTATGGCTTCCAGAGTTGCCTGGGCCTGTGAGACCGATGCTTTGGCGCTTGCCTCATCGGCCTTTGCCCGTTCAAACGAAGCCTCTGCAGCATCAAGCTCGGACTGGGAGGGAACTTTGTTATTGCTCAGTTCCCATACCTTTTGAAGCTGTCTGAGTTTAGTTAAGGTTTCCCTTACCGTAGCCTTAGCCTGCTGTACTTTTGCCATGGCTGATTCAAGAGCGGCTTTGGATTGAGTTACCTGGGCCTCAAGTTTGGATGTGTCCAGCCTGGCCAGGATCTGGCTTACTTTTACATGGTCGTTGTAATCCGCCTCTACGCTTTTTACGATACCGGAGAGCTCGCTTCCCACATCAACCTGGTTGGTCGGCTGCAGTGTGCCTGTTGCAGTTACGATGATAGTAAGGTTTCCTCGCTGAACTTCCTGGAATTTATATTGTGTTTTATTTGACTTTTCAGCCATGCGCCAACGAAAAATCATAAACGTGGCCATGCCAGCGATTAGAATCAGAAAAGCCAAAGCAAGCCATCGCTTTATCCGTTTACCTCGGCTTTGATTGTGGTTGAGGCCCAGAGTTTCGGCAACATCATATTCAGGATTATTTTTTGATTTCATTTGTTTTCTCGCTTAAAAAGCTGGTGTTTTCCTCGAAAGCCATAGTACTCCATCCACCGCCGAGAGCCTTGTAAATACGTATAAGGTTTGACGTTACAGTTCCTTCGCTTTGTGCAAGCTGATCCTGAAATGAAAGGAGAGAGCGCTGGGCATCCAGGATATTGCTGAAATCGGTCAAACCAGCCTCATATTTCTGCTGTGCCAGATCAGCCGCATTTTTCGCAGCCTGAGTTGCCTTAAGCAGCCTGTCTCTTCTTTGCTGCTCCCCTGCATAGGCAACAAGACTGTTTTCAATTTCTTCCAGGGCATCGAGTATGGTGGTCTCATATTTTATCAGAGCCTGCTCCTGAAGTGCTGACTGAACCTCGATATTATTGCGTATAGCACCTGCGTCGAAAATCGCCCAGCTGATCCCAGGCCCGCCGCTTATGGTTCGGCTGTCGGACGATGAAGGGTTACTAAGTGAAAGAGTTTCCAGGCCGATAGATCCCTTCAACCTGAACCTGGGGTATAAATCTGCCGTAGCCACTCCAATTCTTGCAGTCTGGGCAGCCAGTTCACGCTCTGCCTGCCTCACATCAGGTCGGCGTCTCAGGACATCGGCAGGGAAGCCGATTGCTACCTTTAAGGGAATCACAGGTATGGGCTCACGTTTTACCAGGTCATCATGAACCTTTCCCGGCTGTTCTCCCAGGAGCACGGCAACGCGGTTCATGGCTTCCTGCAATCCAGTCTGCAGGGTTGGAATTTGCGATCTGGTGTTTTCAAGATTGTAGCGTGCCTGCTGCAAAGCGAGTTCATCACTAAGACCCGCCTGGTACCGCCACAGGATTAATTTATGGGTTTCAGCCTGTGCCTCAAGGTTGGCTTCCGCCATATTAAGCCGTGTCTGAAAGGTGCGTACCTCGATATAGTTTAGGGCTACCTCTGCGAGCAAAGAGACCATCACATCGCGCAGATTTTCCCGGGTGGCCTGGAGATCAGCATCCGCTGCTTCTACGGAGCGGCGAACACCGCCAAAAATATCCAGCTCCCATCCTGCATCAAAACTCGCAGAATAAAGATCACTGGTCTTGCCAGCACCCCTGTCTTCACTGGTGCGGCTCCAGCTTGCAGAACCGGTGACGTCAAGGGTAGGGAAAAAGTCAGCCCTGGTTATTCCGCGTCGAGCCCGCGACTCTCGGATTCTCGCCCGCGCCTTTTTTAGATCAAGATTGTTTGCTGAAGCACGTTTTATCAGTCCGGAGAGTTTATGATCGTTAAGCGTGGTCCACCACTCTGCCAGGCTTTCAGGATCCACCTCATGTTCAGTGAAACAGTCTTTAAGTTGTGTATGCCAGGCAGGTGAAACAGAAATCTCCGGAGGGGAATAATCCGGACCCACAGCCGCACATCCCATAACAAGAGTGTTTACGAACACAGCAAGAAACCATGCTTTTAAGGTTATTATTTTCGGTTTTTTCATAAATGCATTCCGGCAGCAAACGTGTTAGTAAGATTTCGTGATGAATTGAAAAACAGCCGCTAAAGGAAATGTCAAACAGGCTTTTTTTAAAGTTAAATTGTTACTATTTTTGTTTACTGTCAGCAAGGAATTTCTAAGCATTTTTCAAAATCAGGGATTTTCTGCCGGGTTTACGAAAAAAAGAATTTATGATTTTTTGTGAATTCATCAAAGTTGATTGATTATCAGTAAAATCTGTATCATAGTTGACTGAAATTTGAAAAATATGCAATATTCCAATAAATAACAGCTGTAATAATGTTGTTTTACAAAAAGACACTATGGCACAAGGAAAAGAAAAACCTCTTTAAGGATATAAAGGATATAATGGAGATGCCTGCTTGAAGATCAATCTCTGTGTAATCGGAGGATGAAACCCTATGCCCATAAAACCCACCTATAAAGAGCTGGAACGAAAAATAAAAATGCTCCAGGAAGAATCAGTCAAAGGTGAAATGGCCAGAGATGCGTTGAGAAAAAGTGAGGAGCAGTACCGTCGCCTTGTCGATAATGCAATGGAAGCCATTTTTGTAGCCCAGGGTGGCAAGCTTGTTTTTGTAAATCCAATGACGTCTTCTTTAACCGGCTATTACCCGGAGGAACTCCAGGCTAAACCTTTTATTGAGTTTATTCATCCTGAGGACAGAAAAATGGTCATGGATCGCCATATTGAGCGTATGAAAGGTGAGGAGATTCCCAGGGTCTATTCTTTTCGTATCTTAAATAAAGATGGCCGCGTTCTCTGGGCGGAATTGAATGCTGTCCTGATTGACTGGAAGGGAAAACCTGCCTCTTTAAACTTTATTCGTGATATTACGGAACGCAGAAATGCTGAGAAGGCATTGCTTGAGAGTGAGACCAGGTTCCGGACAATTTTCGAGCATGCCAACGATGCTATTTTACTGATGGATAAAAATATCTTTATTGACTGCAACGAAAAGACTCTGAAGATGTTTGGCTGTACCAGGGAGCAGATTATCAGGCAGCCTCCTTACAGGTTCTCGCCTGTTCTTCAGCCTGACGGAAGGGAATCTGCAGAAAAGGCCCTTGAGAAGATAAACAGGGCATTGCAGGGTGAAACACAGTTTTTTGAATGGAAGCACTGTCGATATGATGGCACTGCCTTTGATGCGGAGGTAAGCCTTAATGCCCTGAGTGCTATCGGAAAAAAATATATTCAGGCTATTGTAAGAGATATCACAGACCGCAAGCGTTCGGAGGAAGAGATTTTAAATGAAAGAGAGAAATTTAAAACCCTTTCGGATAATGCTCCATTCGGGATGTTGCTTATTAATGATGGTAATTTTCTCTATATGAATAACAAGTTTACAGAACTGTTCGGTTATGACCTTTCCGATATTTCACATGGCAGGGAATGGTTCAGAAAAGCATTTCCGGATGATGAATACAGGCATTCGGTTATAGCAAAATGGATGGAGGATTTCAGCAATGCCTCGCCTGGTGAGAAAATACCGAGAATTTTTGATGTTACGTGCAAGGATGGTTCAGTGAAGATAGTGAGTATCACTTCTTCATTGCTCATTTCAGGTAATCACCTTGTGACATTAGAAGATATAACCAAACAGAAAAAAGTTGAAATGCAGCTTCGCCAGGCCCAGAAGATGGAGTCAATCGGCACACTGGCAGGAGGAATTGCTCATGATTTCAATAATCTGCTTATGGGAATCCAGGGCTATGCATCTCTGATGCTGCTTGAGCTTGAGCCATTCCATCCTCATTATGAAATGATCAGGCAAATTGAGGAACAGGTGAAGAGTGGATCTGATTTAACCAGGCAGCTGTTGGGTTTTGCCCGTGGGGGAAAATATGAAGTCAGGCTTGCCAGTATGAACGAAATACTCAAGAAAACAGTGTCCATTTTCGGGAGAACAAAAAAAGAGATCACCATACATCAAAAATACGCCAGTGATCTCCGGACTGTAAAAGTTGACCTCGGTCAGATGGAACAGGTGTTCATGAATTTATTTTTGAATGCCTTTCATGCCATGCCCGGGGGTGGTAAGATCTTCCTGAAAACGGAGAATGTTTTTATTGATGATGAGCGGTCGTATCAGTATAAAATTCTGTCGGGTAAATATGTGAAAGTAAATGTCACAGATACAGGTCAGGGAATGGATGCGAAAACAAAGGAGCGAATCTTCGACCCTTTTTTTACTACAAAGGAAATGGGGCGGGGGGTCGGATTAGGCCTTGCGATGGTTTACGGGATAATCAAGGGCCATGGGGGCATGATTAATGTGTACAGTGAGCCAGGTCATGGCACGACATTTACCATTTATATACCCGCTTTGGAGGAAAAAGTAGAAGAGGAAAAGGTGAAGACTGATACAATTGTAAAAGGCACTGAGACGATCCTGCTTGTGGATGATGAAAAGGCGGTGCTGGATGTGACCAGAGATCTGCTGATAACGCTCGGATATCAGGTTTATGAGACAGAAAATGCTCAGGAAGCGCTGGAGCTTTACGCAGAAAAGAAAGATGACATTGACCTTGTCATACTGGATATGATTATGCCGGGGATATCAGGAGGAGAGGCCTTTAATCGTCTCATGGAGATTAACCCCGAAGTCAAGGTTCTCCTTTCAAGCGGATACAGCATCAACGGAGAAGCACAGGAAATATTGGATCGAGGCTGCAAAGGCTTTATCCAGAAGCCTTTTCAGTTGAAGGAACTTGCTCAGAGTGTCAGAGCGGTGCTGGACTGAACATAAGCATTTGGAGTGATTAATAAGTTTTTAAAATGAATAAAGAATCCGGGTCAATATGATTGCTGTACTGCATATTCAACAGCCTTTTCCGCATGAATAACTGTGGTATCAAAAAGCTTTACTCTCGTATCAGCCTGTGTTACCAGCATTCCAATTTCAGTACAGCCAAGAATTACTGCTTCGGCACCCTGTTCAGCAAGTGAATCAATGATTCGAAGATATTCAGTCTTTGAATCATGCTGTATCCTGCCAAGACAAAGTTCCTGATAAATTATTCTGTGTACAGCATCTCTGTCCTTTTTTTCCGGTACCAGAACGCTGAGCCCATATTTGTTAATTAAGCGGCCCTTATAAAAATCCTGTTCCATTGTAAAAGCTGTGCCCAGCAATCCCGCTTTTTTGATTCCGTTGCGTAAAAGAACATCGGCTGTTGCATCAGCGATATGTAACAAGGGGATATCAATAGAATTCTCTATTTCAGAAGCAACCTTATGCATAGTGTTTGTGCAGATAACCAGAAAGTCAGCACCAGCGGATTGTATATTCAAAGCTGCTTCTGTTAGTATTATAGCTGTTTCTTCCCAGTCGCCTCTATGCTGCAGTTTCTCAATGGGATCGAAATCCACACTGTACAGTGCGATACTGGCCGAATGCAGACCGCCAAGTGCATTTTTTACCCCCTCGTTTATCGCACGATAATAACTGACCGTGCTTTCCCAGCTCATTCCACCTAAAAGACCAATTGTTTTCACACTGCCCCTCTCTTTATACCTTTAACCGCAACAAATGCGCCTTTACCATAACCCCCCTGAATCACACTTTTTTCTTCTCCGGGAATCAGTGTCTGCCTGAAACTTAAATCCGCAAAGCCGGCATCCATTAGATGTTTGCAGACTTCCTTGGTGGAGAAGAAGGTGGCCTCTTTGTAAAAGACGCTTGTATCGCGCCTGTCGCTGTATTCCCTGCCCAAATCGCTTTCCTTGTCCACAAATCCGACAATTATGGCCCCTCCTGCCTTCAATACCCGGTATGCCTCCTTGAAGGATTTGAGAATATCGTCAACAAAACAGATAGTGGTTACCATCAGCACAAAATCAAACTTTGAATCAGGGAACCGCAGGTTTTCCGCAACGCCTTTAACAACACGGATTCCCTGTTTTTCTGCTTTAGCCGCCATGATTTCCGATGGCTCAACGCCAGTCTTTATTCCCAGGGGCACAGCGAATTTACCTGACCCGACGCCGACCTCAAGACCTTTGGCCTGAGAAGAAGGAATAAGCTGGCGGATTGCCTCCAGTTCGGCATGATAGACATCTCTGTTCTTCTCGAACCACTCGTCATATCTGTCGCTATATTTATCAAATGGGCCTTTTTTAGGCATGTGTAATACCAATTCAAAACTGCTTACAATGTGCTTGTTGCTCGTGCGTTTTTTATAAACGCGTTAATCTCTATGAGTTCAATCTGCCAGGGGCAGACAGGATCTGCCATCCAGCCCCAGCCAACCAGCCATCCAGCCCCAGCCAACCAGCCATCCAGCCCCAGCCAACCAGCCAACCAGCCAAAGGCTGGTAAAAGGCTGGTAAAAGGCGGACAAACCCGCCATAAACACGGCGGACAAGCCCGCCATAAACACGGCGGACAAGCCCGCCATAAACACGGCGGACAAGCCCGCCATAAACACGGCGGACAAGTATCCCCGAAGCTTGCTTTGTCTTGTCATCCCGGACTTGATAAGCCTGCCCCGGACCTCGTTTCGGGGGGATCCAGTTCTATTTGAATCTTTTGTCGGATTTGAGTCTGCTCACGGTTTTCCAGCCCTGCTCAAACCAGCCTATACGTATTTCAGAATTACCGTCAATTTCAGGTATATAGGGCTTTATGTCGAGCAAAGGCGTTCCGTCCAGAATATCTACATTCTCAACATGTAGTTTACCTTGGTCAATCCTGTCGAGTTTGACCGTTGAAATGCCAATAGGATTAGGCCTCTTGGGCGCACGGGTGGAAAAAAGGCCTCGAGGCAGAGTATCCAGAAAAGGGACAACTTCAAGCTTGAATCCCCGGCTGCGATGGAACATGTAAATAAGGATTATGTGAGAGAAGCCGTCAAGGTCTTTCAGCCCGTCTCTGAATTCGTCAAATATATCGATCTGTCCTTTTACACCTATGGCGCCGGGCGGCTGGACCGGCATTCCTTCAAGCTTTTTAAATGGCGTATGAATAATACCAATGGGTTTTAATTTCATTTTTTTCTCTCAGACAAAGGATTCTTTTAAACAAAGGCCGTATGCTGACTTGTCAAACCGCCTGATAATACATGCATGTCCTTATGCTGCCTCGCAGTGACGAAGGATTAAGCGTAACGCAGAAGTTCGATTTCCAACGAAGTCGTAGATTTTTAGCTTCTTGCTATTAGCTGATCCAATTATTTCAGAGGCTTCAGGTTGGCGTGTGCTATCCATTTCCAGCCATGGTCGGTATTTAAAAATACACTGAGCCTGGGTGCGGGCTTTTTTGAAAGCCTTTCTCCTTCAATTGTTTCTTATACTGAAACAAGATAGGTCGCAACAATAACCGGTCCGTTCCTGGTGATCTTTATGTTGCTCAGGTTGTATTTACCAAGTTTTAAATTCCTTATAAGTTCTATCTCCTGCTCACGATTGTTGGCGCCAGACTGGTGCACGGATTGAAAACCCCCGGCAACTGTTTTTTCTATCATATCCATGTCCAGTTTTTCTATATTATTCCATAATTGTCTCAAAAGCTTTTCTCCGGTCACCTTTTCATCTGTGGTTTTCTGATTCGCCAGTACAGGAATGGCTGTGAACAAAAAAGTCAATGTAATTAAAAATGCCAATTTCACCGGTTTGATATCAGCCTCCATTTTAATAGATGTATAATAATATCGTTATCATATTTGGTGCTGAATCTCAAGCAGCAGTCTTTTTGCAGTGCCGGGTCAAACTCGCCTCTGTTAATTTGTATGATGGCAGGTTGTATGATTATTTAGGTTTATCGTCAGTTTGTTTATTTATCCCTGTTCATTATAAAACGCCAGGAGCAAAACCATTCTTTAGGATGTGGATCAGGGGGGCATCCTATGCACTCGGTTTTTATTCCGGGGTCAATAGTCTGGGCAAAGCGGCCGTACTCTACAAGACCGACCGACTTGCACGGATAATCATCCAGTCCCCTGCGTTTGCGGGCGGACTGAACCCTGCAGTCATTCATTTCGAAAACAATGCAATCAGGTCCTTCATCAATGATGGTTTGTGTATTTACGCTTGCATACATTCTAAATTTTAATGCCTGTTTAAGACCCTCTATGCCCGGATGCTCGGGCAGCCCGAGGAATTCCTTAATGGACCATGCCTCGAAAGGGGAAAAACGCGTCCAACACGTATCGTTGCAGCGCTTGGCATCGTTCATACCGTGGGTTGACTCAACTGCCTGGAACCAGACGCCGTCGCCGGCGATCCAGTTTGTGCCGAGGCAGCTTATCAATTTAAGAAGCCTTTCCCGAGGCATATCAACGAGGGGTTTCGGTATGCCATCAATCATTTTAAAATCAAAGAATTGCGAAAGCCTTTTCATTTGAACGGCATAGCTGCCTCTGTATGCTGACTTCATTATTTCGAGGGCTTTATCAAAACCGAACTGGTGCTCGACCTCCCTGAACCAGAGCGTGTGATGGACAATTATCCTGTGGAGCATGTCCATTACAAAGCGCGACAGATCTTCCGGGCTCAGGTCTTCAATACTGTTTTTGGGATTTTCCATATTCGACTCCTATTAGCGATAAGGGACTCAGACGTCTTTTTATCGATATCCTCGAAAAGGTTCTATTATCTTAATCCGAAGACCTCACGAGGGCTGGTCTTTCACCTTCAGATTTGCCTGAATAAGCTGCGAATGGGTCAGGCGAAGCAGTTTTGCGAACTGGTGCACAGGGTAGTATTCGTGCCTCTCGATTGTGCCGTCTGGATAGACAACCTTCCAGATCGTCTCTATGATGCTGATCTTTTCCTTTTCGGAATAATTCTGTTTATCAGATTCGTGATGTTAATTCAATATCCTGCCACTCCCTTATTTTCTTTCCCATAAATGCACTATGCCCGCAATAGGAATAGCGATTCAGATCCTTTAAATCACTTACTGCCTTTGCCCTTAAAGGATTCAAATGAATATATCTGACTAATTCCTGTAAATAGATATCTTCCTGGCATATGACGGACTTGTATCTGTTCCGGAAAAGCTGACCATGGCGCCGGTGCCGTTTGTTATAAGATACCGCATAGCCGGTGAGCATCCGTCTCATCAGGCCGGCAATACCCTGGGGGCCGCTTCGAAACAAAAAATGGGCGTGATTGGATAAAAATGACCATGCATAACATTTGGTCTTCGTTTCAGGGACGAGAACAGACAGCCGTTCAATGAGGTTTTCGCGGTCTTTATCGTCACTGAATATCTTACGGCGCTCTATTCCTCTGATCATAACATGATGGAGGAGGCCGGGAGTATCTAATCTCGCTGTCCTTGGCATGGTCTCATGCATACCAAAATGAACACTCAATATCATTTTATTTTACTTTTTAAGGACGTTAAAGCTCATTGCGGTGAAGAACATCGGAAAGCCGTGTGCGGGAAAATCGCATGCACGGTTTGATGAGGGGAGGCTGATTCTGCATTCCTACTGATTGACACGTAGTAGCCGCGTGCGGCAAGGCGTCAATTGAAAGTCTCGGTGGCTGTGCATTGTCAGTTTCCTACTCTACCCTAAAGCCACACGAATTAATCTGGCGCTCCACGGGGTCTAACCAAACTGTCTTATTGATATTTAACCAATGCCTTATTTTTAATCTAAGTGTCAAACGCCGAAAGAAACTGCTATTGGTATTTGCTAATTCGAAGTAATTTATTTAATCAAATATAGAAATCCTTGTCCTTAGGGCAAGGTCAGAGTTCAGTGGCTTTGCCATCTGAACGACCCATTTGTTATATCCTATGCCGAGTTGTCCCAACAACATAGGCAAGGAGAAACAAATGAGTCGATTTAAAAAACTATCACAAACGATATGGTACTGTCAGTATCATATTGTGTGGGTCCCAAAATATAGATTTCGGGTGCTTACAGACAAAGTTGCGACAGAAGTTGAAACATGTATACGAATGTTTTCAGAACAACATAATTGCGAAATTCAGGAATTAAATATTCAGTTTGACCATGTTCATCTACTTGTGCTTGTGCCTCCGAAGGTATCGATATCAGGATATGTTGGAGCGGTTAAGGGTAGAACAGCAATACGTGTTCTGAATAAATTCCGCAAGTTGAAAGAAAAGCCCTATTGGGGTAATCATTTCTGGGCCAGGGGCTACTGCGTAGACACCGTAGGTCTGGACGAAGAAATGATTCGAAAATATATAAAGCATCAAGAAAAAAGAGAACGAGAGTCAGAGACTCCAAAATACTAATCAAAACGAGGGCAACTCATCCTTGCCTCCTCAGGAGGCAAGGCATTTTACCCCTTTTAGGGGTTAATTCAAAGCCGGGTACTCTGTGCCCGGATATTTACTAAACACAAGGTGTTATACTTAAAAGAGCTAATAGGAGATTTGACCCTATTCAATTCTTTATTACCGAGCTGGTTATTGGAATTCAAATTTACGGTTCATCCCCGCTTGTGCGGGGAACATATTGGCCAGTCCGGGTTTTACCATTTCCAATGCGGTTCATCCCCGCTTGTGCGGGGAACATCTTCGGCATAATTTCATGGCTTCTTTATCCCGCGGTTCATCCCCGCTTGTGCGGGGAACATATTGCTGCACGTCCTTCGGTTGGGAAAACAGCCGGTTCATCCCCGCTTGTGCGGGGAACATAGCTAAAAGAGAATTCCAAGGAAATGCTAAAACGGTTCATCCCCGCTTGTGCGGGGAACATCCTCTCTCAAGAAGAGTCCCATCCGGCATACGCGGTTCATCCCCGCTTGTGCGGGGAACATACAACTTCTTCATCAGCCTCAACCCTCGAAATCGGTTCATCCCCGCTTGTGCGGGGAACATTTTATAGGTTGTGTTTTTAACCCTATCAAATTCGGTTCATCCCCGCTTGTGCGGGGAACATGAGTTCTCAATCAATGGGATTCGGTACTCAGCCGGTTCATCCCCGCTTGTGCGGGGAACATCCATCGTTTGCATCTTGATATAATAATGCTACCGGTTCATCCCCGCTTGTGCGGGGAACATCATTAGAGGTTGTGAAGTACCAAGGCACAAACCGGTTCATCCCCGCTTGTGCGGGGAACATCATTCCCAAAATTCCCGTTCCTGGGCATGTTTCGGTTCATCCCCGCTTGTGCGGGGAACATCTTTCCTTTTCGATCCTCCTCTTATCCCGGTGCGGTTCATCCCCGCATGTGCGGGGAACACATTCAATTTATGGTTTATAGTATTTTTCCTTACGGTTCATCCCCGCATGTGCGGGGAACACCAGTCTCCAATATCAGTTTGCTATATTGTTAACGGTTCATCCCCGCATGTGCGGGGAACACCAGCCTATCGAGATCATAAATTTCGCTTACAACGGTTCATCCCCGCATGTGCGGGGAACACTATTCCTGTCCCTGTAAAGCCCGCTTTCAAAACGGTTCATCCCCGCATGTGCGGGGAACACTTAATAAGTTTCCAATGGAAATCTATCAGGGCCGGTTCATCCCCGCATGTGCGGGGAACACCTCCCTGAGTCCCGATTCGGCGGGACGCTCCTCGGTTCATCCCCGCATGTGCGGGGAACACTTTCAGTTTCCCTTCGAGCGCCCTGCTGGAGCCGGTTCATCCCCGCATGTGCGGGGAACACCAAAGAGACAATAAGAGACCAACCCTGAGAGACGGTTCATCCCCGCATGTGCGGGGAACACTTTGACGTGCCAAAAAAAACCTGTCAAGTGGTCGGTTCATCCCCGCATGTGCGGGGAACACGAAAACGACTATGCCAAGTTTACTGCTAACGGCGGTTCATCCCCGCATGTGCGGGGAACACAAAAAAAGCGGAGGAATTCTGCTCAGAGTTCCCGGTTCATCCCCGCATGTGCGGGGAACACACAATGTCAGGAATTGCAACGGCAGATGATACCGGTTCATCCCCGCATGTGCGGGGAACACAATGGAACAGCATATTTGATGATGAGGCGTCTCGGTTCATCCCCGCATGTGCGGGGAACACGAGGTTTACGAGGAGTCAAACAAGCCGGATGGCGGTTCATCCCCGCATGTGCGGGGAACACGAGGTTTACGAGGAGTCAAACAAGCCGGATGGCGGTTCATCCCCGCATGTGCGGGGAACACAAATGAAATTTAGAGTTGAATGGGAAGCAGAACGGTTCATCCCCGCATGTGCGGGGAACACGTTTGATGAAATAGAAAAACGCATAGAAGTGGCGGTTCATCCCCGCATGTGCGGGGAACACTGATTTGATGATTTTGCGCCGGATAGATATATCGGTTCATCCCCGCATGTGCGGGGAACACGTCTTTTTCTATTTTATAGTAAGATGTTAGAGCGGTTCATCCCCGCATGTGCGGGGAACACGTCTTGCTCAAGCACATCGGCAATTCCAGCAGCGGTTCATCCCCGCATGTGCGGGGAACACTGATTTGATGATTTTGCGCCGGATAGATATATCGGTTCATCCCCGCATGTGCGGGGAACACGATTCGAGACAAGCAATGAGTTTTGATGATTACGGTTCATCCCCGCATGTGCGGGGAACACCAGCTATAACGTCCGAAACACCGTTATAGGTCCGGTTCATCCCCGCATGTGCGGGGAACACTTGCCAATTCGTACCCTGTTGGTTCGTCAGGTCGGTTCATCCCCGCATGTGCGGGGAACACTATGGATGACTGAATGAGGTAGCAATGGCAATCGGTTCATCCCCGCATGTGCGGGGAACACTAAATTATTTACTGCAATATCAAAATATGAGCCGGTTCATCCCCGCATGTGCGGGGAACACATCAACATGCCTGCCGATTAATACCCGCTGACCGGTTCATCCCCGCATGTGCGGGGAACACCATCTTATAAGCCTCGTCATTAGAATGTAGCCCGGTTCATCCCCGCATGTGCGGGGAACACTTCAGGATTATCATAATCAGTCCCGCCATAAACGGTTCATCCCCGCATGTGCGGGGAACACTCATAACGGGTTTTCCGAGAAATCGGACAGGGCGGTTCATCCCCGCATGTGCGGGGAACACCAAAGCCGATTAAGAAAAAATCTAAAAATGAGCGGTTCATCCCCGCATGTGCGGGGAACACCTCTTCCGCATTTGTGTTCTGCAAGGTAACTGCGGTTCATCCCCGCATGTGCGGGGAACACTTCCGGCATTTTGCAATGCCTGTATTTGTTCGCGGTTCATCCCCGCATGTGCGGGGAACACTTTATGGGTCAAGTCCAAATGTTGATATCGAAAGGTTCATCCCCGCATGTGCGGGGAACACCCCAGGAAAGTCTTTTACTCCAATATAACCGTCGGTTCATCCCCGCATGTGCGGGGAACACGGGTCATCAAATTCAAAAGCCTCAGCATATCCCGGTTCATCCCCGCATGTGCGGGGAACACGTTAAAACTGTTTCCCCTGGATTAGAATATAGCGGTTCATCCCCGCATGTGCGGGGAACACGTTGGCAATAGGCATCCCGTGCACATTCCCTATGGTTCATCCCCGCATGTGCGGGGAACACACTTCACGTATCTATATAAAATTACATCCGATATTGCCACCCTCAAATCTTACCGATAACTCTCTCGCCAATAATGCCCCTGAAATTTGACCATCATCCTTTACCATTTGGAATGCGATAAAGCCACCAATGCATATTTTTATTCGATTCATTTATTTCTTCAGGATAGGTTCCACAAGGCGAATCCTCTTCTATTGTATTTTGGATAAAAACTTCATCAGCCTTCTTTATCCTTGATGAAAATATCGCCTTTTGCTCAGGAGAAGCGTGCTGTAAGGCCAAGTGCAAGCAAGTTCTTGCAAAGAGATCGTTATCGTAATCTTCCAAGTCAACTGATTCTACAATCCATTGTACCGAATCTTCCCACGATGAAACGAACGGTTCCAAGCCGACTTTTATATATTCATCGGGATAGCCTTCGAGGATTAGATATTCGGTCAGTGAGTCACATTCACCATATTTTGCAAGATATCTCCTAAGCCTCATTTTATCCCGATACTTGGGCATAGTAACAGTTTATCGATAATTGAAGGTTTAACGTGATATTACACTTTTCAACGATCCTCTTGCTCCACGGGAGCATCATTTTTCGGGCATGAATGAAACCAATTTTATTCCCTCCATCTCAACGGGAATACGTCGATTTGATCCAAGGGTTACAAAATCAAATCCTGACTCAGTATTGGTACTCCATGCCATTACTGCATTTCCGACTTCAATGCCAGCCTCAATCGTATTCCATATCATCTCCCTGATCCTTCTTGAAGCCTTTCCAACATATACTCCTGCTCGCACTTCCAGAAGCCACAGGGCAAGACGTCCCCGTAAACGGGGAGGGGCATTTTCAACCACGATGACCAGCATCGCCAATATTCTCCTTGTTAGGAATGGCAGGTTCAACTGATTCTTCTGGGGCCTTCGGTATTTCTACACCACCGGCAGCAAGAACTTCTTCAATAGTCGGGATAATCCTTTTTAACAAACGAGTTTGACGAAAGGAATCTCTGCACGCAATGCGAACTTTTCTCTCAGGATCAAAAGGTCTTCTTGCAGCAATACGAAAGGCAAGAGGAACCACAGTATCAAATTTGAAGATATCGGCAATATCATATACAAAAGATTGTGGTTTGCCCGTATGAATGAATCCTACAGCCGGGGCATATCCCGCAGCGAGTATTGCAGCCTCGCAAATACCATAGAGACAGGCAGTTGCAGAACTCAAGCAGCGGTTGGGGATGTCACCACTTTCCCATTCGGAATGATCATAATTACGGCTCTTCCAGGGTACGCGGTATTGTTTGGCCAGCAATTCATACATCTTGCGCACACGCACACCTTCAATCCCGCGTAATTGTTGCACACTGCGCCTTTCAGGGGGTTTTTCCTTGAAGCGCATTTCGTACATTTTTCTAACCACTTTTAGCCTGGCATCATCGTCCAGTGCAAGTCTTGCCTGATAAAGCAAACGGTCAGCACGTGCCCCTCCCGGTTGACCTGATGCATACAACCTTACTCCTGCTTCTCCTATCCATACAAGCAGGCATCCTACTCTCGATGCAAGGGTGACCGCAGCATGAGAGACTCTTGAACCCGGCTCCAACATCAGACAGGCCAGACCACCAACAGGTATATGAGTTCGCACACCCATTTTATCCACAACAACAAAGGCCCCGTCTAGTACATCCAGATTACCTTTTTCTACGTAAAGAACGGAAATCCGGTCTTTGATCGGGATGGGTTTCAATGCTGGAAGAATCTGTTCAGCCATTTTTAAATGTTATCAAATAGTTAAATATAGATTTTTATATTTCGGTTACTTAAGTAATATTATTGTGCTTAATTCATATCATGACTATCAAACATGCATTCAGTTTGAATTCATGCTTTTCCTTTACGCAAGGGATGCCCCGGAGGTAATTTATCATGCAGTTCCTTTTCAAATTCCTCTGCACCTTTTTTTGACTGATAGCTTGAACGTGTCTTTTCATTCAGATGACGCTGACCTTTAATCTCCGTATTCTGTAAATGATCCGCCCAGGCGCGCAACTGGCGGGAACAGCTCTCCGCAATGGATTTCAAATTTGAAATTTGAGATTTGAAATGGGTAAAGCCCCTGCGGCGTTCAAGAAAACAAAGCATGGAACGGACTTCGCCTGCGGAGCCACGCGAGATATAGAGAAAGGCCAGAAGCTCGTTTGTAGTACCCCGTTCAAAACCTTCGGCGATATTGTTGGAGACGGAAAGTGCGGCCCTTTCAAGCTGATCACGCAGGCTGTAACTACCCGACCAGTCCTTTGCCTCAGTCATGTCATAAATATCTTCGGCCAGCTTTATTGCCTCCTGCCACACAGGAAGGTCTTCAAATCGGGAGTAGGTCATTATCATCCCCTAGAAAATTAACGGCAATCATATCCGCTTAACCAGCATCAACCCGCAGCCGAAGGCTTTGGCTGAACCAATTCCAGTAAAGAGAGCGCTGACAAATTGCGTGGAATCGGTCACTTTGATTTCACCTTCAAAATCGATAGAACTAAATCCAGCTGAACGTCCTTTTTGGGGAATAGCATGCCAGTGATATCCCTCTGCTTGAAACTTGAGACGTTTTTGCCTTTCATCGATCGCAATAACAAAACCACTATTTTTTCCTTTATTGCTTAACCATTCTTCTAGTTTCCAATCAGAAGCGGCCTTCAGCACCAATTCAAAGAGTTTTGCCGGAGGTAATGTTTGGTCAAGAAGTTCCCGATATCGTTCATTCACTCCCATCATTTGTTCAAGTTTAACCCTGATCCCAGCATTTTTTGATTCAAGCCATGATTCAATAATCAGTTTTTTTAGATCAGATTTTTTGCCCATATTTCTTATTCCGGCCGCATGTGCTAATTCTCGCAAATAGTGGTACTGGGCATCCATGACAACATCATGCCTCACGGAATTCTTCCTGCCATTTTCTTTGCGAGCCACCGTTGGATTTGCCCGTAACTTGAATGATAATTGATCGCCAACGATGATTCGTGGTTTGTATGGTTTGCTTTCAACAATAAACAAGGGATGTCCATTTTTCGGTTCATTTTGAGACACTAAATAAAAAATTGGCTCCCCCTTGGCGCCCCTATAATGAGGAATCTGTTCCCCTGCAATCTCTTCACGAAAGAGAAATGTTCGTGTTTGATCTCTCGGGAAGAGATCCCAAAGCAACCGATGGACACTATAACCGTCACCGCGAAGGATATGATGTAAATGCGATAACTCACGGATATCCGGTTTTACCCTGACTCTGGAGAAATACATTAGTCGACCTCCTTCATAAAAAGGTGCTCCACCCTTTGCGTGAATTGCCAACGTTTTCGAGAAAGAGGCTGATCATGCCTCGTAAGAATCTGTTGAGGTTCAAGATCATAGGTATCCCCTTCCCAATAATAGCGTACTTGCTGCCTATCGGTAGATAAAGTATGCGCATCATCCTGCGATAAATTTGCAAGGGAGGGTGCTTCAGACAAAACACCTGTTCCTGCTTCTTTCCGGGCAACTCGAACCAAACGATCAGATATATACAAGGGACCACACGGGTACTCATCAAGTGCCTGTCGAAAACCTTTGGCAGTGCGGACCACCGGTTTAAGCGGAGCGGCCAAAGGACATGCCTTGCGGCCAAGATATAGATGAAATTTCGGTTTGAGCAATGCATCACAAAGTTCTTCAAGAGTGTATGGCGCGTTTTCCAAAGGGCGAACTGCAATCAGTGACAGCGAATCACAACGATATTCACGGCTGGATAAAATTGTGCCAAGGCGTGCTCTGCCGATGATTATTTCATCGCGCCTTGTATGATACGCAGAGGAGCCAATAGAATTTGGAACCTGAGTGGTATGATAATCCCGCAATAGACTACCGACACTAATTACTTTCACGGCAAAGTGATAACCTGTAGCCAAAGCGAGTTGTCGATCTTCCTCATCACGCCTGATTCCAAGTGCTGCCGCCAGCAATCCGAGAAGCGCTGACTTGCCCGGATATGATGCGGTATGCCTGGATTCTCCAACCGCAATTTCGCCCCAACTGGCCAAGGGACCATATAGACGAAAGAGCAAATACTCCATGGTTCCCTCCTATTCCGATACAAAATCAAGCAACTGATCAAACAATGCTTTTTTGCCTTTTTCTTCAGGTTTATTAGGTTCACTATCGGGACCAGGATAATTACCTCCAGTACCATTGAGAGCATTGATATAGAACCGTGAATCCGCACAGCTTCCATACACTAAATCCATGTTATTCAATTGAGTCGTCAATGCCGTGATTGCATCGGCACCATAATCGATTCCGGTAATCGGCTTCAAAAATGCAACAGATAATGAGCGTGGTTGTTGATCACCTTTTTCAGCAAGAACATAACTCGCATAGGCTCTACTTCCGAAGCTGTTCTGCTTGCCTTCCGGTGAGACTTTAACGGCAGTCTCCACTAATGCATGGATAGCTCTTTGTGTGAGCGCCTTGTCTTCATTAAGATTTCCCTCTAGCAATTCCCTGTTAAGACATAGATAGGAATAGAAAAGGCCTGCCGCAAAGCCTGTTTCGCCTATATGTGCGGCACCGGCATCTTCGCTACCATCGTTGAGATCATCAACTGCGGTAAAATAATCATCTTCAATGACTACGGGATGAACACTGATAGAATGTGCTACTTGACATGCGGCTTCAATATTATAGGCCGGAGCAGACGCAAGCATTCGCCCAAAAAGTGCAATGTCGACGGCATGCATTTTTTTTCGTAAAAGCTTTAATTCTTCTTCCCTCGGCCCTTCTTTTCTTGCTGCAATTGCATCGACAAGCGAAAAAATATCTTTTTCCTCTTCCGTATCAAAAAATGCCAATTGCTCTATTTCAAGTTCAACCTTTTCCTTTTTGATACGCTCTTCTTGCTTTAAATCCTTAAGCCCTTCTTTCTCTTTTTTTGAAAGCTCCTTGAGCTTTCCAAAGACACCCGCGATAGGCTTAGTCCATTTAACGGCATCTTTATGTTCAACACCCTTTTCCTGCAATTTTTCATAAATCTTTAATCCCATCTCTTTTGTGCGTTTACCGATATGTTCACCCATCGCCTTCTCAAAAATTTCAGATGTTCGCCATGATCGTTTATGTGTTTGAGAGGAAGCGCGGAGACGATCAACTCCTCCCATCTTTGCGGTCTTGGGACGGCCAAGATCATCACGATTAAGATTTGCAGGTGGATAAGACGTTAATATGTGAATTTGTACGAATCGACTCATATTTTAATACCTCCTTATATTAGGGATTATTTTTCAATGTCTGTTCGTAATATTCAGTGCCCCAGCGCACGGCAAGTCGCTTTTGGGGTTCCCGGTTAGCGCCGAATCGATATTCTTCCATCCAGTGCAGGATGCTTTCGGCTAATGAAATAATATTGACTTTGCTCTCCACCAGTCGGATAGTGCGTAACAGCCGTCTGAAAAACTCTTCAGGATCACGGCTTTTTTGCAATTGTTGAAAACGAAGCTCACTCACGCGGGCTTTTTTGCCCCCCTGCTTGGGTAATGCAAGCTGGGTAGCGAATGTTTCGTTACCTTGCTGTTCCTTAACATGTGATGCCGCTGCAGCAATCATGGCCGACGAAATGAGTCTTTCGGGATCGGACCAATCGCTCGGCATCTGTTGGAGAAATCGAAAAAAAGGTGCTGTCAGCAGGACATCGTCAGGCCTTTCTACTCTTTTCAGTCGAGCTCGATCTCCTCGGTTTTTATCAAGTGATTCCCACCAAGAAAGTAACTCCACATGATTCTCCTGTTCTTTAAGGAATCGGTAATGCTGCTGAGCCATTTTTTACCCCCTTTCCTAAGTTGGCTTTAATAATCAGATCCTTCATTTGTTTACTATTATTCAGTTTTTTCTTTAACTCTCTACGGGCAGCAGTGATACGTTGCATATCCATATCTTCAGCAGGCCCTTCCAATACCCATTCATCAAACAACTTGTATGCAAGAGCCTGTATTTTTTTCACCCAAATAGCATAAATTTCTGGAGGTGGCATTCGTAGGTCTCCCGGTAGTTCGGCAAGTCGAGTTAATAGATTATAGAAATCAGATTCACTCCGTTGCCAAAATTCCAATGTAACAGCGCTCATATCACCCTTTATATCTCCAGGCCGTCGAAACCACGCAGCCTTTACCTGCTGGCTCAAATTTCTAACAACATCCCATGCAGAATTTATTAGATCATTACTCCAAGAAAGCACATTTTCTTTTTGTTCCATTTCTAAATAGAATAAGGGTAATTTATGGTCATACCAACATCGCGCCTTCATATTATCCATATCATAACCACTACACCAAAGGCGGGCTATTTTTTGTGATCCTATGTCTCGTGCACGCTCAGACATATAAGTGGTGGCAACTTTTGCAGCACAGTCACCATTATCTGAATGAGCAAGAGTCAAGCTAATCCAGTGACGATAACCAAGACCTCCTTTTTGTCCTTTCAATGACAAAGGCGGTTTCTCTTTTTGAGGATCGAATCTGTAAGGAGTCAACGGATGGACCCACTCACCTACATAGTTTACACCGTAATTTAGGGTGGCATATTCCTTGGTAGCTACATCGATCTGCATGCCGCAAAGATCGCATGTCCCATAGGCATCATTCGACGGAACAAGCTTGATTCGTCTCGGCATACTCCAATACACCTGCAATGGATGTGTATCCTCTGGACGGGTATCTACCCCTCCCTTACCGGATATCCGTACATTTTCCATCCATGGGAAGATATCAGGTGATGGGCGAGTAATGCTTTTAAATGATTCCTCATCATACAAAACGTTAAGCCAAACTTTATGCCATAGAGCTTTTCTTTCATCGGGCATTACCAGTGTAGTTAAGGGACCTCCGCCTCGGAGGCCAACCCTGTGTCCAACCCCACCCGAAGGTGCATTAATTTGAAGTGTAAATAATGCCATGGCAGTGCATGATTGGCATAAACGATTGACTGTGTTCCGTTTGACGAAATGATCCAGATTGTCTTTAATTGTTTTCTCGCCAGGGGCTTCAATGAGTAATGAAGAAATTTTTTTTATTTCTCCGTTTTTGAGGGCAATATCCTGCATAAAGGCTGGGCCGGATTTGTTAAACAATTCAAATGCTGGTGCCACTGCTATGAAAATTTCCTCTAATTCTTTTTCATCAGGCTGATTTTCCCAGTACTCCAGCCATTCATCATGATCAACCGGTGCATAGCATGTCTGGAGCAATCCGATCAGGAACTGATAGAGTGCGCCCTGAAAATCAGGTCGTGGAGCATTCAACTCGATAATAGGATCGTCTTTTTCGGCTATCTGACTGGGAGCAGCCTTATCCAATTTGCCGCTGGCCCGGATTACCGGCAACCATCTATCAGTAATAAGATTCATCCTTTTCCTCCTTGTTTAATCCCCATCCCATATGCGGATCATAGTAAGGGGCAATATCATCTGTCACGGGCAATAACTCGACCCACTTCAATAGCTTTATTTCATCCTTTAACTGCTCAATTATTTTAGAGTAAACAGGAGAAATTTTGTTCTCAAACTTTTTCCACTCGGTCTTTGGTAAGTCGATCATGCTCAGTTCCCATCCAAATTCTTTTACATCAGCGTATGGTTTCAACCACTCGCCATCTAGGCTGGCAAGGGCGACAGTGACGGTATCGATGCCGAGGCGGGTCGGGATTCGTGTTTCTTTGTCCCAACCGCCGCTGTCTTCAGCGCTTGACCGGGTATATCCCTTCTCCAGCTTGAGTGCATTGAGTCGTGCCATTCCTCTCCGACTTCCAGCCTCTCCTTCTGCATTCCAGGATAGGCCGAGCAACGAATCGGGAATCAATTCCTGTCCCTTTTCACCATATACTCCTTCGATCAGCGTTCTGGCATCACTAGGTATACAGATACTTCCGGATCTGCAAACCTGTTGCTGGGTCAGCCATAACTGTCCCACATGTTGGTAAACAGCCTGAGTTCCCGGCAGTTTTGATTTCAACCAATCTTCAGCAGGCGTTTCTGTAGGCATCGGTCCGAACACATATAAATACGCTTCTCCGCGTTGTTCCATGTCCCCCTTTCCTTTTAGGGGATTACCGATTGAATCCCGCGTATGCCGATGCAGGCGTCCAGCCCTTTGTATGAGCAAGTCGATAGGAGCCAGGTCTGTGATCATGACATCGAAATCAAGATCGAGTGACTGTTCCACAACCTGGGTAGCGATAAGTACTTGTCCATGCCTTTTTTTCGCAGTGGAATTCTTGTCGAATAGTTCCAGTGTTTCCGCCTCTATTCTCTGTCGATCAACCATCGTGAATCGGCTGTGAAAAAGCATCAGTTTGCTTTTATCTATCCATCTTTGGTTTGAAAGCATGCTATAGGCAGTACGGGCATCTTTAACAGTGTTCCGCACCCAACAAGCACATTGTCCTCTTTCGACGGTTTCCTGGATGACTTTCAGGACATCACTAAAATCCTCTATGAAAGTAACCTTAATCATTCGTTCAATTTCACTACGTGTTGCCAGTGTGGTTTCCTGTTGATCAAAGGATGGCACATGTGTTGCGAGGGGATAGCCCGGCATTTCATCCAGCGTCGGCATATCAACATCTATTCCTTCACAAAAGGAGCGAACGTATTTCTCACGCATATGGCGGGGCAGAGTTGCGGAAAGAAGAATAACACTTCCTCCCTGCCTTGCATGGGCTTTAATAAGAGTTTGCAGTAACTGATTCATATAAGGATCATATGAATGAACCTCATCAACAATAAGGATCTTATTTGCCAATCCCAGAAGCCTGAGAGACTGGTGCCTAGCAGGCAGAACAGCCAACAATGCCTGATCCAATGTTCCGACACCGATTTCAGCCAACAATGCCTTTTTACGGCTGTCTGCAAGCCACGCGCTGCAATATGATTCTGTAGATTCCTCGTTATCTTCATACCGTTGCTTTGCAGGTGCTTTCTCGGGTAAGCCGACAGACTGGCGAAAGCCTTCATATAGATGACGTGCGCCATGTGCCAAAACCAGCGAGGGTTGAACCCCGTCTTTGAATAGCTTTCGATAAGCCTTTCCAAGCCTTTCGTACATGGAATTTGCCGTTGCCATTGTGGGAAGAGCTACATAAATCCCATCAGCCAAACCACTTTCCATAAGACGGTGTGCAATAACCATTGCAGCTTCGGTTTTGCCTGCTCCCGTGACATCTTCCAGTATGAATAGCTGATTGGTTTGTCCAAGTTGTTGTTTCTCGGCCCAATCCTGAAGTGGTGTAAGTGATGTAATGAACGGAAACAAATATCTTGTACCTGCAAAAGAGGTTATGGATGAATGAGAAAAGTCGGCTTTCGTGATAACCTGTTCGGCGAACGGCAATGCATAGTCTTGCCAATATTCATTTAACAATATTTCATGGTGACAATACGATTCGGGTTTACGTCCCGACCCAAGCCAATCCGCCAGTACAACAATACCAGCCAAGATCCACGAAATGAGCTTAAAATGGTTTTTAAGGATTTTGTCAGCAAGAATTGATTTGTCAAAATCCTTGAGAAAAAGAACTGTAACATCTTTTAGAAAATTGCATGCTGCGTGTTCGTCAGCAATAGTAAAAAAGTTCTGGCGACGAATTGGTATTCTCTTTGGTGGTTCTCCATGATGGCCGGTGACAACCTCCATCCATGGGTCAATGTTACGCAGCAACTTTGACAGGTCAGAACGTTGATTGTTCAAGTTAAGCTCATTATCTTGAAGCCAATCAGTGCTCAGTACATCCTGCCAGAGAGCAAATCCCAGAGAGTCGTGGCGTTCAGAATAGGGCATCCTTGTGTTTGACAGTATCAACAACGGTGACAGATCGGGAACCAAACTTTGAAACGCAGTGGCAAACTTGCCAATATCATGAAGACAAAGACAAAAAACAAACCAGTCTCGTAGCCAAGAATTTGAGACTTTTATTTGTTTTGCCAGGCGTTCGCTGAGAGGTTTCTCAGGAGCCAGCAAAAACCATCCCACCGCCGCCACGTCCAAACAGTGATAAGGCAGAAGATGATATGCTCCGGTGTCTTTTTCAGTCTTGCCCCAATAGCGGAAATATGATGGATATTCAGTCATTATTTTTCAATCTTATTCAATGTGGAAAAGAGTCTTGTAGCTGAGTGATCTTGTCTGATCTTGAGCCTATGGCGATGCCTTTTTGAAATGCAAAATTCAAGACAACTATTTTTTATTATACACCCCCACCTTGGACAGATAGCGTCATACCTCCAAAAAAATTATTCGTTTTGGTAGATTTTTCCCATTATCTCAATTTCCTTCCTTACTTCCTCGCGCAATGCCTCCGGCTCAATCACCTCTACATCTGATCCGAACTGTAGAATTTTCATCTTCAGTTCCCTGAAATCGGTTACTGGAATAGTGAGTTGGAGGCCGCCGTCTTGTAGCTCTTTAGTCTTCTGATTTGGATGCCACAGTTGCTCACGTATCCATGGAGCGCGGAAGGCATTAAAGTGCAGTATTACGGGTATAGGAGTTCCTCCCTGGAAGATGCCGAAACTTGAGTGTATAAGGGGTTCCCATTCTTCCATAGGTCTGGGTTCGAAAATTTCTTTTATCAATAGGGGCTCAGACATACGGGATAGATAGAACTTGCGCCAGTCCTTACGGAGTAGGCACCAGCCGATCAGCACCCAACTACCCATATAGTGCTGAAGATGGTGTGGCGCGATCTTTCTGTCGGTTTCTACAGACTCTGTGGGAGAAATATAGCGGCAGGTCATGACCCGGTTATTAAGGAGTGCTTCAGTAACGATTTGGAAGGTTAGAGCAGGGGCGGGAGAGTGCCCGTTCCAGACAGCAGAAAAGGCGTTTCGAAGTTTGTCCGGGGGATATCCGATTTCTCCCATAACCGCCATCAATTTTTGTCCGAAGGATTGGATCGTCTCACTGATTATACCCTCTGCGCTTTCGGAGAGAAGGTTTCGGGCGAGAAGGATGGATACCAATTCCTCTTGAGCTACCTGGAAGGTTGGGAGACAGAAACTGTGGTCGGTATATCTGTATCCTCGTTTGACCTGATCATATTCCATTGGGGCCCTGAATCGGTCGCGCATGAATTCTATTGTTCGCTGGGCTGTCTTAGAGGAAATTTCGAACCGTTTTGCAAGACTGTTAGCGTTGGGGAAACAATCGTCCTTAATCTGGTTGTGGAACCAGTAATATCTCTCCAGTGTGAGATGATCGCCCATGGTGCCTCCTGAATGCGTTTTTAATTCCTTTCATTCAATTCAAACAAAGGAGCCCCAATCTCCATTATAAAGGAAAAGGATTTTATTTCCGGGTCAGGTCATTTGTAACTTTCTTATATTAGAGATCAAATGGAAGACAAGAATTTAAAAACTATCATTCTTTAGTGGTTCACCAATTTAATAGAAAAAAACCATTGTTTCTCAATATTTCTAAAATTAAGAATTAATAGTCTGGTTTTTGAATATTAGTCAAGGATTTTATTGGTTATCCTTTAAGCTCTGCGGAGAAAAGACAGGGGAAGGGGGATGAGGACGGACGGCGGAGGACGGACGGCGGAAGGACGGATGACGGAGGGACAGATGACGGAAAGACCGAGGGTAAGTCGTAGTGAGTAACGTCCTTAAAAAAATAAATAACTTATTGTTGAAACTGATTTATTTAATTTTTTAAGGATGTCCCTGGTTTCCTTAAAAAAATATGATTTCACTTTCAAAAGGATTGAAGACTATGCCGAAAATTTGATAAGGACTAATAGATGTCAATTGAAAGCTGGTGTCTTATAAAAAATGCGGCGTTACAAAGAAAGAATCCATGACCCTTCAAACCCTATGAAAAAGATAGCAAGGCAGACAGCCTCAGGAGAAAAATCAGAGACGGTGAGTATTCCATCACTGTTCTGGGCCGTATTCAGCCTTTTGACCCTCTTTACTCTATTTCCCCATCTGCAGACCGGATATACAACCAACGATGACGTTCGTACAGCGCTCTTGGGTGCGGGTGGCAGCTACTCACTAAGGGATCTGTTTGAATACACAAAGGATCAAGGCCGGATTACAAATATCTTAAGGATATATCTGGGTTTGCTCCCATATGTTTTTAATAGTGAAATTATTTATCAGTTATTGAGGCTGGGGCCTCTTATAGCTAATTTTGTATTGTTTTTCATTTTATTGAAGACCTATTTTCAGTCATCGTCATATGCGTATTTTGCAACCGTTTTGTCCTGGAGTTTTCTGCAGAACAACTGGGAGCACAATCTTATCACTTCATATCCTTTTGTCCATAATTTTGCCTTCAGCTGTTTTCTATTATCATTGTTGTGTTATTACAGGTTTGGAATTGAAAAAAAGGCCGGGATATGGCCCTTTCTGAGCGGGATCTTTTTTTTCCTCTCAATGATTATTTATGAGGCCTTTGTCCTCTATGCCCTTATTTATTTAGGGCTTGTAATTTACCTTGCTCGAAGTGATTACTCAGGCAAGAAAAGGCTCAAACGGACAGCGCAACTCCTTCTGCCGGTCGTGATCCCTCTTGTGTTGTTTCTTTTCTGCTATTTCCTGTTTCAGTCATTTTATCCCGGCCACTATTCAGGGGTAAAGATAGCCCAATGGTCACCTGGAAAGACCCTGAGGGTAATCATTCAGTATTCCGTCGGCACTTTTCCGGGCATATTCTATTTCGCGGATTCAATGTCGATCAATGCCACCTTTGACGGATTCGGAATCCATCAAGTCGGTTTATCGTTCTTTCAATACAGCCGGGTTGAATGGATAGCCAAGGCCGTCATATCGGCCTTGTTTTGCTGGCTTGTTCTCCGGGAGAAAAGAGCCGTGCTGAAGGGGTACGGTTTTCTCGGGGCATTGATTTCAGGGGCATTTCTCACAGTAACACCCTTTGTCCTTTTAGGGTTGACCCCCAAGTATCAGGACTGGGTTTCGCGGGGGAGCCTCGCCTACACGACATCTTTCTTTTCCTATTTCGGCACAATTATAATGATCAGTTCCATAGCTTTTTATATTAACGGGATTGTGCGTTCAAGGAGGATTATTTCCAGGGCATACGTATTTATTGTTTTCTGTACAATTATATTGTTCACCATGATGACCTCATACTACAATCATTATGTGACCCTGGATCAGCAGTTGTCGCAAATCAAGTGGATTACAGTGGATCGATTCATTAATACCGCTGAATTCAAAAATATCCCGGAAAGGAGTGTTATCTATGCCCCATCTCTTTGGAAAGCTCGTGGGATCGTTGCGCTTCATCCGGGCTACTGGACGGATTACGTATCTCAAAAAAGCGGAAAATCGGTTTATGTTGTTAAGACACCTGCGGATATGCCTGGCTGTCAGGACTCCGAAACATCCCGTCATGTATATTTCCTGGGATTTCAGCAGGAACAGAAAGAAAAGAATCAATACCTTGTCTTTGCAGAACTCGAGCAGTCGACACTCCTGACTGCAAAAAAAGTTACTCTTTTTTCATTCAGCAAATATCTGGATTTTACGATTATTGGAAACCTGGCGAATGAGGATGAGAGACCGGAAATATTCATCAATGGCGAAGAAATCCGGCAAGACCAGATTCGGGGTGGCGTGTTTTTTTGTCGAATGAAAAATCATTTTAATTCGGGATTCCTTCGAAAAGATGATCTTAGAAACCGATCCTTCATTAGTCTCGCTGAGTTGACTATCAGAAGGGCCTTGTGGCCAGGGAGGCAAGAGGTGTCAAGAGGTTTTTACAGGATAGAGATAAATAGCAACGCTTTTATAGAACTTGAAAACCTTACTTTGTCCTATTACCAGAGTGCTATGCAGTTTGGAGGCACTGAGGCACGTCCTTAAAAAAGTAAACAACTTCTTGTTGAAACTGATTTATTTAATTTTTTAAGGATGTCCCCTGATGACTGATTATATGCCAGGGTTTTTTTGTAAGGGGCGAGAGATTAATGAAAGGTTTTAAATGCAGTGACGCGTGATATCTCAAAGATAGAACATCGGGTAATTGAAGACCCATGGCTGAATGTTGTCCTTTTCAGGCCGGAGATACCTGCAAATACGGGAAATATCGCCCGCCTCTGCGGGGCAGCCGAAATAAGGCTGCACCTGATCCATCCTCTTGGCTTCAGGGTGGATGACAGGCATCTGAAGAGGGCTGGTCTGGACTACTGGCACGAGGTTGATATCCGTCACCATGCAGATTATAAGTCTTTTCTCTCGAATACAGATGCCGATGGCCGCATAATTGGCCTGAGCCGGCATGCTTCAGAGCCTTATACAGAGGCGCACATCAGGCGCGGGGATTATCTCCTGTTCGGCCAGGAGACACTGGGGCTGCCTCCTGAGATCAGGGAGGCAATCCCGTGTTATAAAATACCTATCTGGGGCAATGTGCGCAGCCTGAATCTTTCCACGTCCGCCGGGATTGTTGCCTATCATTTTCTGCATCAGACGGGAAGATTTTGATCCTAATTATTTAAATAATACGGAATGGTATGAGGTATGCAGTTATTTGAGAATCTTCAGTATCTCCTGAAGTTCATTACGGATGTCTTTAAAAGAAGTTTGATCTATTTCTGATTCCTTGTCCCTTTTTCGTTTCAGGCGCTGCCTGGCACCTTCTATTGTCATCTTCTCTTCGTAAAGCAGGCTTTTTATCTCAAGAAAGGCTTCAAGGTCATGTTTCTGGTATGTCCTCTGTTTTGAATCGGCTCTCCTGGGTCGAACCTGTGGAAATTCATTCTCCCAGAATCTCAGCACATAAGGTTTTACACCGACAATACGGCTTGCCTCGCCAATACGGAAGAATCGCTTGTGATCAGGAATTGGGACCATTTTCAGCCCTCCCTTAGTCTGCCTCCTGTCTCCTTCACTATCCTGCCAATAATATTTTCGTGCATACGATTAACTTCTGCACCATCCAGAGTGCCCTGGATGGATCTGTAACAAATTGAGAAGGCCAGGGCCTTTTCGTTCGGGGCTACTTTTTCGCCTTCATAGGAATCAAATATATTTACTGATTCGATCAGTTCCCCGCCCTCGCTCTTAATAATATCAAAAATCTTTGCACTTTCAAGCCTTCGTTCAAAGATCATTGAAATATCCCTGTAAACTGCGGGAAATTTAGAAAATGATTGAAATGATTTTTTCAGCGGAATGTTTTTCATTACCTGTTCAATATCAAGCTCGAAAATATAGGTGTCATCCTTTTTAAGGTCATAGGCTTCCATGACTTTTGAACTGACTCTGCCCGCCTGCCCTATTAAGGCATCCGAACAGTAAATCCCGGCTGAAAGGCCTGGATCATAACCGGGGAATTTACCTTCATTCCTGAAAACAGCATCCTGAATTCCAAGCTCTTTTAAAAGTGCTTCAATTGCCCCTTTGATATCATAGAAGTCAGCATGTCTCTCTTCGCTGTGCCAGGTTTTCTGCTGATACAGACCATTTATTGCTGCTGCTAAAAAGGTTTTCTCAACCGGCAGTTGATCATTTTCCTTGTGAATGAATATCTTTCCCCATTCGAAGAGTTTCAAATCCTTCTCATTATTGGCAATATTATTTTTTACCATTGCCAGGAGACCCGGAAGCAGGGAAGTTCTCATGACAGACATATCAACTGAAAGGGGGTTTAACAGCCTGACAAAGGACCTTAAATGGCTTTCCTCAGAAGCATCGAGTATATCGGCAGAATCAGGAGAAATAAACGCATAGGTAATAACCTCGTTGAATCCGAATCCAGCCATTGCTGCCCTGACCCTGTCGCGGAGAGCAAGTAACGGATTCGTCACATCTTCAGATGGCGTGATTCTCGGATAGGTCACGGGGATATTTTCAAATCCGTTCAGCCTTGCTATTTCCTCAAAAATATCAACTTCACGTGTAAGATCAACACGGAAAGAAGGAGGTTTGACTTTCAGTTCATTGTCACCCGCATCATTTACATCAAGTTCAAGGGCATCCAGCAGGCTGATCATTTTGTCTTTTGGAATTTCAGTGCCCAGAACATGATTTGTTTTATCTACTCTCACCTTAATGACAGGAGAGACATAAGGTTTGGGATAATTGTCAATAAAACCTTTTGCGTTTTCTCCGCCGGCCAGTTCTGAAATAAGGGAAATTGCCCTTTTAAGGGCGTATGGTGTGCCTTCAATATCAGCTCCTCTTTCAAAACGATAGGATGCCTCTGTTAACAATCCGAGACGTTTTGATCCCTTGCGAATTGTCGAGGGGTCAAAAAAGGCACTTTCAATCAACACATCATTTGTCCCTGCAAAGATTTCAGAATTGAGGCCTCCCATTATTCCTGCCAGTGCAACCGCCCTTTCTCCGTCACAAATCATAAGGTTTTCGCTGCTCAGTGTATGGGTTGTTCCGTCAAGGGTTGTAAATTTTTCTCCTTCCTGAGCACGTCTTACAACAATCCTGTTTTCTCTCAGGCGTCTGTAATCAAATGCGTGCAGTGGCTGGCCCGTTTCCAGCATAACATAATTGGTGACATCAACAACGTTGCTGATTGATCGTACACCGGAAAGATGAAGGCGATATCTCATCCAGAAGGGAGATGTCCCTAATTTTATGTTCTGTATAAGGCCGGCTGAATAACGCGGACAGCCGGAAGGGTCGAGTAAAGTAACGCTTGTAAGGGTATCAATTGCCGGGCCCGTTTCATCAATTTCTGTTTCAGGCCTTTTAATCCTTTGTCCTGTAATTGCAGCGACCTCCCTTGCGACGCCAAGAACACATGTGCAGTCAGATCGATTAGGGGTAATACTTATATCAAACACCCAGTCCGAAACAGGAAGGACGGAAGGCAGGGGAGTGCCGGGAACCAGATCAGGGGGGAGGATCATTATGCCTGTGTGATCATCAGTAAGGTCTATCTCATCTTCTGCAAGCAGCACTCCGCTTGACAGTTCGCCCCTTATCCTTGTTTCATTAATAACCGAGCCGTCAGGCAGCCTGAATCCAGGCAGGGCAACAGGAGCCAGGGCATTTTCTTCAACGTTGGATGCCCCGCATACTACAGGTATTATGTCTCTGCCGGTGTCTACCTGGCAAAGTGACAGATGATCAGATCCCGGATGGGGTTTTACTGAAAGTATTCTTGAAACGATAATATCATCAAGCCCCTGTCCCACAGGCTCAATACCTTCGACTTCAAGCCCTGTCATAGTCAGGAGATTCCCAAGCTCCTCCGGGGCCATCTGGATGTCTACATATTCTTTTAACCAGTTCAAACTAATTTTCATTATTTATACTCAGTAAATATGTCAGCTAAACAGGTTGCAGGCCAAAGGCTTTTGGTTTTACAAGCCTTAACTGTCTTTGTTAGGAGTATTTCATGAACCTGATGCGGGATCGTTTGTTATGAGAGCATCAGAACTGCGTTAAAAATCGCATATCATTTTTGAAAAACAGCTGAATATCGTCTATTCCGTATTTGAGCATAGCGATCCTTTCGATTCCCATTCCAAAGGCAAAACCGCTATACAACTCGGGATCATAGTCAACAAATCGGTATACTTCAGGATCAACCATGCCTGAACCGAGGATTTCCAGCCATCCGCTCTGAGAGCATGTGCGGCAGCCCTTTCCTCCGCAGATTACGCATTGAATATCGACTTCGGCACTTGGTTCAGTGAAGGGAAAAAAGCTGGGTCTGAATCGAATCCTTGTATCAGTACCAAACATCTGATGTACAAAGCTTGTCAATGTCCCCTTTAAGTCCCCGAGAGTGACATGCTTATCCACAAGCAGTCCTTCCACCTGATGAAACATGGGTGTGTGTGATACATCCGAATCCCTCCTGTAAACTTTTCCGGGAGCTATAACGCTCACAGGAGGGCGTTGCGATTCCATGGTTCGAACCTGGATTGGAGAAGTGTGGGTTCTAAGTACAACATTATCGGAGACATAGAAGGTATCCTGCATATCCCTTGCAGGATGATCTTTCGGGAGATTAAGGGCCTCAAAATTATAATAATCTGATTCGACATTAGGGCCCTTAACAATCCTGAATCCCATTTTTATGAAGATTTGACAAACCTCCTGGATTACCAGAGTGACGGGATGAAGATGCCCTCGAAGCGGCTCCCTTCCGGGCAATGTAACATCCAGAAAGGCAGACTGAGCCGCCTTTAGGGATTCAATGCGTTGGCTTTCTTCTTTAAAGCGTTTAGATAGATTGCTCTTGATAAGATTGGATACTTTGCCTGCATCTGCTCTTTCATCCTGAGGCAGGGTTCCAATCTTTTTCATCAGGGACGTAAGGAGCCCCTTTTTCCCAAGATATTTTATTCTGAGCTTTTCAAGTTCAGCCGGGTCATTAACAGTAGCAAGTTCCTCAAGAGCTGTCTTTTTCAGCTCAGTAAGTTGTCCTATCATTGGTCTGGTCGCCGGTGATTGATGTTATGCTATTTAACCATTGCTGCGAGCTGAGAAAAGGCCGCACTGTCACGAACAGCCATATCCGCAAGTATCTTCCTGTCAAGCTCGATGCCTGCCTTGCAAAGACCGCCTATCAGCCTGCTGTAGGATAATCCGTTTTCACGTGCGGCAGCATTGATCCGCAGTATCCAAAGCTTCCGGAAATCTCTTTTCCTCGCCCTTCTGTCTCTGTAGGCATACATTCCCGCCCTGTCCACAGTTGTACTGGCAGTTCTGAAAACCTTGCTGTGACCTCCCCGGAAACCCTTTGCCTCTTTAAGAATCCTGTTCCTTCTTCTTCTGGCTTTAAAGCCTCTTTTTACTCTTGGCATTTGAAAACCCCTTGTGATCGTCTATTTTCGATCTGCAATTTGTCAGCAGTTATCGCTTTTTTTCGATTTAATCAATAATGATGAGTTTGTATACAGTCGTCACCCCGGCCCCGCCCTTGATTCGGAACCGGAATAACGCAAAATGTTATTTGTGGATATTTTACGATATCATCAATGATTAATCATTAATACTAAAATAATATAAATTAAATATATGGTATCAGTTTGGATATCTGTGTGAAATTAGTTGAGTCCACAAGGCATGATTTTCTGAGAGTTCTCTTTCTTTTGGTACTCTTAGTAGTAAGAATATGACTTGAATAAGCCTTGCGTCTGACTATTTTTCCTGTTCCTGTGGTCTTGAACCTTTTGGCTGCACCACGGTTTGTTTTTATTTTTGGCATCTACAACCTCCATGAGTTAGTGTATGCTATGGCAGTTTCAGCATATCTGACTTTGATCTATTTCTGTGCCAGGATCAAATTATATTTATCAAAATTATAAGAATCGTACAGAATTCGTCCGAATTTCCCCGCTGAAAAAGAATATAAAATTTATCCCGTTAGGGATTTAATGATCATTAGTACCCTGATGCCTGATAATAATGGCGGCTTATAAAACAGAAAAATGATAACCGAACCCCATCAGTATCTTATCATAATTTAACAAGGTCGTCATCCGAAGCAACTAAAGACAGATTGCAGCCGTAAACGGGAACAGTTTACTTTGGAATAATGACCATTGTTATTCTGTTTCCGGCTTCCCGGGTGGGAGGCTGTTCTATTGTTCCAATATCTTTTACTTCTTCAGCCACCCTGGCAAGCAATTCAAAACCGGCATCAGCATAGGCTATTTCTCGGCCTCTAAAAAATATACTGACCTTTACACGGTCTTTTTTTCCCAGGAACTTAATTAGATTCTTTATTTTGAAGTTTAGATCATGGTCTTCAGTGTTTGGCCTGAGCTTAATCTCTTTCAATTGTGCAGACCGGCTTTTTTTGCGGGCCTCCTGAATCTTTTTACTTGCCTGATATTTGAACTTTCCGTAATCCATCACCCTGCAGACAGGGGGATTGGATGTTGGTGCAACCTCTACGAGGTCTAATCCTTCTTTTACTGCAAGGTTGAGTGCTTCCTGGGGACTCATAATGCCAAGCTGTTCACCTTCAGACGAAATTAGCCTGACCATCTTAGCACGAATCTGTTCATTAATCCTGATTTCATCGACTTTTTTTACTATGGCTATTACCTCCTTTTTTTACATTCACCGGAAATCAGGTCAATAAATTCCTCCGTTCTCATGAAAGGAAGATTTTGACCGCTTCTCTGCCTTGGAGTTACTCCCTCTTCTTCACACTCCTTATCGCCAATGATCAGCATGTAAGGAATTTTTTCCAACTGTGCCTCTCTAACCTTAAGGCTCAACTTCTCATTTCTGAAATCCGTTTCGGTTCTTATACTCATGCTGTTTAGTCTTTCCAGCACTTTTTTACCAAACTCAATATTCCTGTCAGTTACAGTGAGTATTTTAACCTGGACCGGCGCAAGCCAGGTGGGAAGGGCTCCGGCATAATGCTCGATCAAAACCCCTATGAATCTCTCAATGGCCCCTAAAACCACACGGTGAATCATGGCAGGCCGATGTTTTTGCCCATCTTTATCAATATAAACCAGGTTGAATCTTTCGGGAAGAGTAAAATCGCACTGTATTGTGGCGCACTGCCATTTTCTTCCCAGGGCATCCTTCAATTTTATGTCAATTTTAGGGCCGTAAAAGGCACCATCCCCTTCGTTGATATCATAAGGCAGTCGATTTTCCTCCATTGCCTTAATAAGGGCTGTTGTACCCAGTTCCCAATCTTTGTCTGAACCTATTGATTTTTCAGGACGAGTGCTGATTTCCAGTTCGTAGTCGAAGTTGAATATGGACATAATTTCTTTTACGAAGTCGAGCACTCCCTTGATTTCGTCATTCAGCTGCCCGGGTGTACAGAGTATATGCGCGTCATCCTGGGTAAATTCTCTTGCCCTCATAAGTCCATGCAGGACACCGGAACGTTCATGCCTGTGGACAGTCCCCAACTCGAAATAACGTTTTGGCAGGTCCCTGTAGCTTCTGATTTTAGAGCCGTAAATCAGCATATGCGAGAGGCAGTTCATTGGCTTGATGCCGTATGAATTGTCGTCAATCACAGTAAAGTACATGTTATCACGGTAATTTTCAAAATGTCCGGATTTTTTCCATAATTCAGTTTTTAAAATCGTCGGCCCTTTGACCAGCTCATATCCCCTTTTCAGGTGTTCCTGTATCTCGAATTCTTCAATAATATGCCTCAGCATGGCACCTTTCGGGTGCCAGACAATCATTCCTGCTCCAACCTCTTCATAAGTGTTGAAAAGACCGAGCTGAGGGCCTAATTTGACATGGTTCCTTTTTTGTGCTTCTTCAAGCTTGTTCAGGTGCTGCTTTAAACTCTTCCTGTCGGCAAAGGCTACTCCATAAATGCGGCTGAGCATTGCCCTGTTTTCATCACCCCTCCAGTAAGCACCTGCCACCTTGGTCAGGTGAAAGGCCTTGACCATTTTGGTGGATGGGATATGAGGACCCCGGCATAAATCAGTAAATGTCCCCTGGGAATATAGAGAAACCTTTTCAGCACCCAGGTCATTGATTAATTCGACCTTGTAATCTTCGCCCTGGCTCTGGAAAAAATCAACTGCATCTGAGCTTGACAATTCCTTTCGTGAGAAGGGGAGATCAGCATCGATAATCTCTTTCATTTTCTCTTCAATGATCGGAAGATCTTCTTCTTTTAATGGACGTTCGTAATCAAAATCATAATAAAATCCGTCCTGTATGGAAGGGCCAATGGTTACTTTTATCCCGGGAAACAGCTCTTTAACAGCCATAGCCATTACATGAGACGTGCTGTGCCTCAGTATTTCAAGCCCTTCCTCAGAATTGATATAAACCGGTTCAAGTTCTGATTCGTTGTCAATTGTACCTGAAAGATCACGCAGAATACCATTAACCCTGGCAGCAACAACTCCATCAATATTTTTAACCTTGAAAAGGTGCAATGCATCAATAACTGGTAATGGATCCACAAGGATGCTTCCAGAGGTTTGTCCTTTCAAATGAATTTCAAAAGGTTTTGCCATATTATTTGCCTAAAGAAAATAAGGCATCCGAATTAAACAAAACAATAACTCAGATGCCTCATGATTGTTTGCTTTTTACGATGTTCTTCAATCCTTTTAATATAATTTCAGAGGCGATTTCAAAATGCCCCTTTTTTTCCACTCTTTGCCTCATGTTCCAAATTCAGTCATCAATATATTCAATAAATGCTTGTAAGTTACTCCTGTGAGACCTTTGAAATTTGTTATTTCCCTGTCTGCCGCGGCACAGGCAGGGAGGGGTGTTTTCCCCCTTAGGCCGAAATTACAAATAACGATAGTTTTGAAAAGGTCTCCCTGTTTTATTTAGGAGATATAACTGCCGCTGGTTAAATTCGGAGATAATAAACAGCCTTATCTCATAGAATTTTATATCTTTTTATACACTTTACAAATATAAAAAAAGCAGCAAATTAAAAAGGTATTGCATATAGAATTTTTAGTTGCCAAGCATGCCATATCCCAAATAAAACTTTGTACTTATAAATAATAGCAAAAAGAAAAGCAAGGAAAAAAGTTTTCAGAAATAAAAAAAGGGATTGTGCCAACTATCGCAACCCCTTGATTTTTCTGGTAGGCACGAAGGGATTTGAACCCTTGACCCCTACCGTGTCAGGGTAGTGCTCTCCCCCTGAGCTACGTGCCTGTTTATTTGTGCTCTAATTATCAATAGAAAAACAGTATGTCAAGTCGTATTCTGCTATGAATGAAATGATTTTTTAAGCGCCCATGAATATCCAATTAATCGTCAAGAGGACCTTCGCCCATCATGCGAAACCAGTAACGCATGTAATGAAGACCTGAGCTGATTGTCAAGATTCCTGTGATCCAGAAAAGATAATCTGAGAATATTGAAAGAACATGGAATATGCTTTGAGCAAGGGCAACAAATACTGTGGTGATTTGAAGACATGTTGTCAGTTTGCTCAGGATAGATGGTTTTATGGTGAAATTTGAATTATTAAGGAAGATAATCAATACGCCCAGAAGGATCATGACGTCCCTGGTGATTACAACAACAGACAGCCAGGGCGGGACAAAGTGTTTTACAGGCAGAACAACAAAGGCTCCGATCAAAAGAATTTTGTCTGCAAGAGGGTCAAGATATGCTCCCAGTTCACTCTTTTGATTAAACATTCTGGCAATTAATCCATCAGCGGCATCACTGATGCCGGCCAGTATAAAGACAACCAGCGCAGAAGGGAATCTTTCATCTAGAATAAATATAATAAAGATAGGTGCCAGAATTATTCTGATGGTTGTAATGAGATTGGGTATGGTCATAAATCCCCGACAATAGAAATTTCTTTTTCAAGATTAACGGCATGGTAATAAGTCTGGTTTCTGCCTGCCTCTTCATTTTGCTTCCTGCATTTTTATTGCATTGTTTATGTCAGGATATTCGCAGACACAGCACTACTGCAAAATTTAAAATTATTATTAACACGGCAGTAATATGTATTAATGTTGTCCCAGCCAGGGGCTGATAAACCAGCCAAAAACACAGGCTGGTAAAATTTCGAGCCCCGAATCAAGCACGGGGCAGGCTTATCAGGTCCGGCATGACGATTTGTATTTTTAATCTCTTCGGGTTAAATTCCCCGAAGCTTGCTTCGTCTTGTCATCCAGGACTTGATCCGGGATCCAGTCAAGCATGTTTCTGGATTCCGGCTTTCGCCGGAATGACGGTTGATACCCCGTAGCTTGCTGTGGGGTAGTTCATTTGCCGGAGTAATAAACTGTTGACACAGCACTCGAAATGAAGACAGTCATTGTGCGCTTGCCAGAGCCTCATAGCGTGGCCTGTTCAATTTCAAATAAAATTTTTCCATCCTCAGTTATTTTGAAATATAATGGAAACGGAAGATTTTCGTGATTCAAAACATTTTGTATGAATTTATCCTTATCTCCTTGAAAGTCAACGTTAAAATAGATGGAATCTCCCCTTACATTTGTCTGAATAACGGATTTCAATCCGTTTATATCTTTGATTAAAAAATCTTTAAAGATTTTTGATTGCTTAAAGGAACTTATATTTTCAAGTATAATTGTGAAGGTATGGATCTTTGCTTTATCTGACGTAACTGAACGGATTATTAATGGGCTTATTTCTGAAGCCAGAAGGTTAACTATTTTCTCAATCGTATCCATCTTCTTGCTGCTGTTTTCAATTTCCGGACTTATATTTCCGGACTTCATCCCTTCACATATTTTAACTCCTTTATTTACATCAAAGGCCTTAAGAGTCAGTGAAATGTAGTTGTTATTGACTGACTCGCATTTGCCATAAAGAACGACATCAGCAAAAAAAAGCCTGCCCCAGCGCAATATGCTTTCATCCAAAAGATCATGCGACCTCAAATCTTCAGTGATTTCATTAGCTGGAATGCCTGATGTCCTGTTTGCCGCAATGAAACCTCTTTTCTGAAACTCCTGGTGCAAGGCAAGTTCTATTAGACTCAAATCAGTATGTGATTCAGGATCCTGCCACCAGAAAGATTCCCACCCATGATTTACCTCAGAAACAAGAAAGAGTACCTTGATGTCCGGATAATCATTCAGTACAAGCGCTGCATCTCTAAGCGTATCGTTTATTAGATTCTCATTAATTTTTAAATGGACAAGGACATTATATTCATTATCATTGCTGTATTCCGACAATATATTAAAGCTCTCAATTCCTTCTTTAGAACCTGGGATAATATCCCGTACAAGTCTCTGGAAATTATTAACAACTCCCTTTTTTCCAATCCTGACAAGGAGATACCTTTCAATACCCTTTATTAATGCGTTTGAAATGGCACATGCCTTTGCCTGAGCGAGGTTGCCATCTGCCATAGAACATGTTCCAAAGACAATAACCTCATTCTGTCCCTGTTTTTCTCCTGTTTCGGCACCCGGATAGTCTGCAGCAGAAAAGAAAAGACATAAAAAGAAACATATTATTAATAATACGATTTTATTTTTCATCTTTGCCTCAATATTTCTTAGGTATTGATATTTTTATCCCCAATGCCGGTTCCAGGTTAATGCACCGTCAGATAAGCCCGTTGTTCTTAAACTGCATTGCTATTTTAAAGTTTAGATTGAGATGTTTCAATAAGAAAATTACGAATTGTATCTAATGCAAATTCATAATTTTGAGGATCGATCCAGATAAATTCCGGGTCAGACCTGAACCAGGTAATCTGTCTTTTTGCATATCTTCGTGTATCCATTTGCAGTTTATGGGTTGCTTCCTCGATAGACCACTCACCTTTTAAATATTTTATCATATGCCTGTACCCAATTGACTTCATGGGTTTGAGATCAGGTGAGTACCCTTTTTTTAAAATTTTTTCAGTTTCTTCCGGCAACCCGGCCTCAACCATGGCCACACTGCGATCGTTTATCCGCTGATAAAGGTTTTCCCTGTCCACATTCAAACATAATTTTAGCGTAAGCAGATTTTGATCTTTGAAACCATGATTTTTTTTCAGATCCGAAAGAGGCCTGTTCGTAAGAAAAATAATTTCAAGTGCCCTTATAATTCTTATCCGGTCATTCGGATGAATTGTATCAGCAGATTCGGGATCCAGCTTTCCCAGTCTTTGATGGAGTGCATCTGATCCCAGTTTTTCACATTCCTTCTTTAGCTTTTCTCTTATTTTCAGGTCTGTCCGGGGACAATATAAAAGACCTTTGATTAGGCCTTTTATATAGAGCCCGCTGCCTCCAACGATAAAGCATGTATTTCCTCTTGAGTTTATGTCTGAAATTACAGGGAGGGCCATGGAACGGTATATTGCAGTATTGAATTCTTCATCAGGATCAGCAACATCTATAAGATGGTGAATGATACCCTTTCTTTCTTCAATTCCCGGTTTGGCCGTGCCAATATCCAGACCCCGATAAACCTGCATGGAATCTGCGTTTATGATTTCACCTTTTAAACCAAGGGCCAGGTCAATGCCCAGTTGAGTTTTGCCGCTGGCGGTTGGTCCGGCGATGACGATGGCCTTAGGTCGTTTTTGCGAGTTCATCAAAAATACGATGTAAAATTTCAGGTTTTAATGTCCATAAGCCGCAAGTTAACTTGCATGAATTTTCATAATGTTCTCTTAAAGATTTTTTCGATCTCTGCATAGGAGAATTCCTTGAATGTCGGTCTTCCATGAGGGCAGTTTGTTGGTAAATCAGTACTATTTAAGTCACTTATGAGATTTGTCATCTCCTCATGGCTCATAATGTAGCCTGCCCTGATA
>Ga0209408_1000252_pt1 | contig 43770 bp, 36 predicted proteins | sample AD_UKC107_MetaG_FD_184422 | JGI IMG/M metagenome (GOLD analysis project Ga0209408, IMG submission 184422) | Active sludge microbial communities of municipal wastewater-treating anaerobic digesters from Hong Kong - AD_UKC107_MetaG (SPAdes)... | ecosystem: Engineered > Bioreactor > Anaerobic >... | reverse complement strand
AGCCAGGACGAGAGTAACTTCATCCGCAACTCAGGCCGCTACCCCCTCACCGGCGTCGGGGATGTCAACGTCTACGCGGTCTTTGCGGAGCTGGCCCAGTCCCTGGTCAAATCTAATGGAAGGGCCGGGATCATCGTCCCAAGCGGGATTGCGACAGATTACACATATAGGAACTTCTTCCAGGATCTTGTAGATAGACAGTCTCTTGTGAGTCTCTACGATTTCGAGAATCGGGAGAAGCTATTTCCTGATGTAGATAGCCGAATGAAATTCACTTTACTGACTACGACCGGCGGCGCACAATTTCCCATAGCTGATTTTGCTTTTTTCCTGCACAATATGAAAGACTTAGCTGACGAAATACGTCACTTCACTTTAACCCGAGAAGACCTAAATCTGATTAATCCTAACACATTAACTTGCCCAATTTTCAGAACAAAAACGGACGCAGAAATAACCCGCAAAATCTATCTCACTGCACCTGTAATGGCCAACGAAAAAAATGAAACAAACTCGTGGAGTGTGCGCTTTGCGACTATATTCCACATGGCAAATGACTCGTACAGATTTCGAAAACCTGAGGACCTAATTGAAACAGATTTCAATTCAAATAGAAATATATTTATTAAGAATAATGAGGTATATTTACCACTCTATGAAGCTAAGATGTTCATGCCTTATGATCATCGTGCTGCAAATGTTGTTGAGGATAATTCGAGATTATTTCGTCCAGGTCAACCTGATGTCACCTCAATCGAAGAGCATACGAATCCCGAATTCGTTGTAATGCCTCGATATTGGGTTTCGAAAGATGAAGTACTAAATAATGTACCTGAGAATTCATCACATTCATGGCTTTTTGGATATAAAAATGTGACGAGTTCTACGAATGAACGTACTTTCTTGGGAACAATCCTCCCATTTGTTGCAGCAGGGCATTCGATACAATTCATAGTTTCAAATAAGCGATCAATCGAAAAATGTGCTTTAGTTGCAAATCTCAACACGTTCATCTTCGACTTCGTGGCCAGACAAAAACTTGGAGGCAATAATTTCAGTTATTTCGTCCTCAAGCAGCTCCCCGTCATCCCGCCCGACCGCTACACCCCAGAGCTCGTCGACTTCATCGTCCCGAGGGTGGTGGAGCTGACATACACCGCCTGGGACCTTTTGCCCTTCGCAGAGGATGTGCTGAAGGAGGTCGGGGAGGAGACCTGGAGCCGCTGGTTCCCGGAAAATCCCCTGGACGGCGAGGGAAAAACTGCGCCCTTCCGGTGGGATGAGGAGAGGCGGGCGGCCCTCAGGGCCGAGCTCGACGGTTTGTATGGTCATCTCTACGAGCTCGACCGGGAGGACTTCGACTACATCCTCGACACCTTCCCGATCGTGAAGAGGAAGGACGAGGCGAAGTACGGCGAGTTTCGGACGAAGAGGCTGGTTTTGGAGGCCTACGAAAGGCTCGCGCCGCTGGGGTCCTGAAAGCGGCTTTAGATCAGAGCTCTCGATCTTCAGCCGATTCACTTTTCAGCCGTCTCCTCCCGTCCCTTCGTTGCCCGGCCCTTCGCCCTTGCCGAGGAACATCTCGGAGTACTTCTGTTCGGACCCGCAGCTTACGGGACGGGTGTACTTCGCGCCCCTATGTCCCAGCATCGCCGATAAGGGCCGCGCCCTTTCGAAGTCCATGTCCCCCTCGTCGTCGAAGAACCGGTCGTCGGCCTCCAGACAGACCACCTTACCCACGATCAGGGAAAACCTCTCCCTTGAGATCTCCTCGACGAGGGTGCACTCCATCCAGGCGATAGAGCCCTCGATCCCCGGAGGCTTGACATTGGACGATGGATGGGGAAAGAGACCCGCCTCTTTGAACTCGTCGACCTCGGGAGGATAATTTCTCGAGCAGACCTTGACCGCCTCCGCCATATCGGCGGTGGGGACGTTGACGACAAACTCGCCAACGTCCCGGATGTTATCGAGGGTGTCCCTCTTCAGCCAGCTGGCCAAGACGATCTCATCCAGGGGCCGGAGTATCGGGGTTATGTTCGACCAGGGGGCCGCGTTTCTGACCCCCCCCTTCGATATCGTCGATATCAGCACCACCGGCAGGGAAAAGACCTGCTCCCTTTTGCTCGGGTTCAGTATCAAGATTCGGCCACCTCAGATTATCCATCCTGCCCGACGAATATGAGCTTGTTCAGAGGGATCGGTATGCCGTTGGCGACTCCGTCCATAGTGTAGTAGAGGTTCACCTGGCCGTCGTGAGCATAGGCAGATTCTGTGTAGAAGAGAATGATCGCCGGAACGTCCTCGGCGTAGAGGACCTGAATCCTGTCAATGATATCTCTTCGGTCATCCTCGTTCGTCTCGGTCACCTGCTCTTCCAACAAGTCGTTCAGCTCCTGATCCTCGAAGTATCGATCGCTGTTGAACTGCCAGCCGGAGTTCATCTTGGCGAGGAAGTTGGGGTCGCCGATCGCACCACCGTGGCCGCTGACAGCGAGGTCGAAATCCCAGTCTTCGACCTTGGAGTCAAGAGTCTTGGAGTCCATGGCGCGGAGGTCGACTTTGATCCCCACCTCCTCCAGATCCTCTTTTATGAGCTCGCCGATCCGCTCGTACTCGACGCTTCCACCCTCGGTCAGAAGCTCGATCGTCTCTCCGTTGTAGCCCACATCGTCAAGAAGCTCTCTGGCCTTATCGGGGTTGTGCTGATACTCCTCGACGTCAGGGTTGTACCAGGAGTGATAGGGCGGCACAGATCCTTGGTTTCCGGCAAGACCCCTCCCACGGCCGACGATCTCCACCAGCTGATCTCGGTCGATAGCGTAGGCGAGAGCCTGTCTGAACCTCTCATCGGACATGGGCTCTTTCTGATGGTTGATCATCAGCTTGTAGGCCCAGCCGTTGGCGGAGGATGTCAGTATCGACAATTCCTGGTTTTCGAGAGACTCTATCATGTCTACGGGGATCGAGACGGCGTCGACGTCTCCCTGGGCCAGGGCCGCAGGTGCCATCTCCGAAGAGACCTTCACGATCCTCAGCTCCTGAACTCTTGGCGAGCCGCCGTAGTAGTCGTCCCGGGCGACGAACTGGTAGGTCTCCTGAACCTTATCGTAGTCGGCGAGGGTGTAGGGTCCGGTCCCCGTGGCGGCTGCATCGTCCTGGAAGTTTTCAGGGTCGTCCACGCCCTCGTAGACGTGCTTTGGCAGAATGGGGAGGGTGCCGCCGACCTCATCGATGAAGGGGGCGTAGGGATCTGAAAGCTGCATCTTCACAATGTAGTCGTCCACCTTCTCGGCGCCGTCCACCATGGCGGTGGAGGCCCAGACGTAGGGGTGATCTTTGGTGTAATCGATGGTGAAGACGACGTCGTCAGCGGTGAACTTCTCACCGTCGTTCCAGGTGACGTCATTCCTCAAGTGGAATACGTAGGTTTCGTCTCCTTCCATCTCCCAGCTCTCGGCGAGGGCCGGGACGTATCCGGTCTCGTTCTTCCAGATCAGAGTGTCGAAGATGAAGCTCATGTAGACGTACCCGCCACCTCTCGGGTAGTGAGAATAAGGTGCAGGAAACCCGGAGTCTCCGCCTGCGATCGTGAATACCGATACCTGGTCATCCTCTTCGGATGCCATGGTGCAGCCTACTAAAAGAAGTAGAAGGGCAAAAAGCCCCGCTGTAAGCAACTTTCCTGAAGCTATCTTCAAAATCAAACGCCTCCTAAATCCAGAAAATCCCCAATTTCCACTGTTTATCATCTCCAAATCATAGTGATGAGAATCGAGAGCTCTCCGGCGTCTGCCGCCGACATCCGGGATGGATATAGGCGGGACCGAGCTCGTTGTGTTTCTTCGTCTATCTGTTCAAATCGTATGGGGGTGCGAGGACGTCTCTCGCTGCCCCCAAAACCTCTCAAGATCTACTGCGAGTTCAGGTACTCCCTGGGCCAGACCAGGTAGTCTGAGTACTCTGTAAATACGCCGTCTACGCCGAGGAACGCCTCGAAGATCCCGTTCCCCTCTGCCTCAAGATCCACGTCTTTGAATTCCTCTGGGTGGAGGACCTTGGCCATGTAGATCATGTTGAGGAGGCTTCTGTCTGGAGGTCTCCCCCTGCAGTGAGGATAGAAGCAGTTGTAGACGTTCCCGGTCTGGACGGCGGCTATCGACTGGAGGTCGGGAGACTCCATGATCCAGTTGATGACCTCAGCGTCCTCCGGTGTGCTGCAGGCGACGAAGATATAGTCGGGGTTCCATGCTATGATCTGCTCGACGGCGACGTTGATCTCGTAGCCTTCAGCCCCCTCGGCTACGTTTTTACCGCCGGCTATCTCTAGGGGGTCGTATTCTGTAAACGTCCTGGTGAAGTCCCGCCCCTCCTTCGGGTCATAAAATCCGAGCTTGGCGCCACGGGGTGCGAAGTAGACCTTGGGCTTATCGTCTTCGGCGATGCCGTCGGTCACCGACCTGATCATATCGATCTCCGACTCGATGAAGCCGATCAGATCTTCCGCCTTCTCATTTCTATCCAGGGTGTTGCCTATTGTCTCGATCTGGCCATAGAGACCGTCATCACGGCTGTAGATCCAGCCGTCTCCTCCGGCGACCACGACGGGACAGCCGATTTTGCTCTCGAAGTCTTGGGCGTTGGTGGCGCTGGAGGTGATGATGACGTCAGGGTCGAAGGTAGCCATCAGCTCGTAGTATATGTCGTACCTTGTGCTCGTCTCCGGAAGGTCCGGCATCCTTCCGTCGAGGATCGTCTGATAGCACTCCAGACATCCCTGGTCGAAGACGCCGAAGTTTGTGGGACAGAGGCACGACTTGACCGCCTGTTCTGAGGCGACGATCTTATCGCCCTCGCCCAGGGCGATGACTATGCGACAGGTGTCAGGCTCCCGGGTGATGATCCTCTCTATCGGCTTGTAGAACGTCACCTCCCGCTCCTCGGTGTCGACGATGGTCCGCGGGTAGTTGTCGTGGATCTGCTCAATCTTCTCCAGCTCCTCGGAGGTGATCTTCCCATCGTCGCAGGAGCTTTGGGCAGTCTCCAGCTCCTCGTCTGATACTACAAAGTCGCCGTCAGCGTCGCCGGGGACCACCAGCTCGTAGGCTACCGCCGGCGAGATCGCGAGCGAGACCGAAATCGCCAACAGGAAGAGAAGGGGCGATCTTATGATTTTGCTTGTAATTTTGCGTATTTCTCCCATTCTTATACCGCCAATTTTATGATCAAATTCTACGAAGCTAGGATTAATTAGCCCTATTTATCATTATTGGTGAAAATGATGTGAACAAAATCATTAGAGGATTGTTATAATGATTGTAAAAAAGGCTGATTGGATTCGACATCCCATAGGTATTGAAAATGGTGCTGGGTTGCGAAACTTCTGCCCTCAGCTGTTATTCAGCTTCCGTTTTAGAATTTAGATAAGTTTATCGCTCGGTTCGATATCTTGAGATATTTAACCAAGGCATAAGATCTTTCTCTTTTCAATAGCTGCTAAACGCTCATGTAAGAGATGGAATCAACAGCCACCATTTCAACGAGCTAATCTGCCAAAAGCCTGACCGTCCATTTAGATCTGTCATCAGGCGGCTCAGAACAGGCGGGGAGAGCGATTTGTGCTTCTATCCTTCCATCGATCTTCTTTGGGGCAACCACTACGTGATTTCTCATGTAACACAAAATCCAGACCACCCTCACAGTATCTCTTTCTTATCCGACTCGCAGTTGACTTGCTCACCATTAATACATCCGAAAATTTCTTCGTCGTTTCGTCCTTCATCGGCAAGATGCAGTATACTGGTCCGGGTGAGACTTCTTGAAGACGATTTTCCACGACGGAGGCAGCTGGTTAGTTCCTCTCGTTCACCTTCCTTAATGTCTGACAAAGTATAATTTTTTCGTGAGACAATCCGCATGGTGTGGCAAGTTATAAGACTTGAAATTATGTTACGGAGTACTAGACGGTGGTTACAGGGAAACAAGACTGTTAATTGATTAGAAAATGTGTATGTGTTTAGCTCATCTCAATCAGCATCATCAAAGCCATTTCTGGTATCTCGCGTGGCCTGTTCCAGGGAGTTAATTTCGAGTAACTGCGGCGATAGATGTTGTTTCTCGACTTGCCACAAGTCGTTTGTCGGCATGAATTCAGTGACCAAAACCAGCATCATGCAATCGATTCGGGGAGAGCTAAACACGTACGAAAATGTTAGGCAAAACCTTGCAGAACGCCAATTTGGGATAATCGGAGTCCTCTTCATTCGATCATATCCCACATGATTACCTGATCCTTTCGAATCTGAATTTTCGCCTTTTTACCCGTGATAAATTGGAAATATTTCGGATTTATCCCAGTACCGGGTCTTTTGATCGTAAGCACGCTCTCTGTCAGCCTATCTCCTGGATGAATGTCAGTTTTTGCGACGATACTCCGTCGTGCAACTCTCTTTATCGCCTCCTCTTCTACGCTCGGACTTTTAATTCCACTTCCAAGAGCGCGTTCTACATCTCGGACCGCCTTAACCATAGCTTGAAGCTCTTGAGGCTCGAGAGATGCCTGGTGATCGGGACCAGGTAGTGACCTGTCCAGGGTAAAGTGTTTTTCGATGACCACCGCCCCCATAGCAACAGCGGCAATGGGGATTGTAATCCCTTCAGTATGATCCGAATATCCCACGTGGGCCTTAAATGCACATCGCAACGTTTCCATCGCACGTAGGTTTACCGAGTGTAGCGGTGCGGGATAGCTTGTGGTGCAGTGAAGGAGGATAACATCTTGAGCTCCATGTGCCTTTATGTACTCGATTGCATCTTCAACCTCTCCAAGCGTCGCCATCCCGGTCGACAAAATAATCGGCTTCGCCATTTCTACAATTTTTTTTATCAGTGGGAAGTTTGTAATTTCGCCGGATGGTATTTTAAACGCAGGCACGTCGATCTGATCAAGTAGATCGACGCTTTGCTCATCAAACGGGGTCGATAAGAAAATGATCCCCTGGCTATCTGCATATTCTGAAAGTTCCCAAAAGATACTATCGGAAAGTTCCAGATTCTTTATCATATCATATTGGGACTCAGTCGATTTAGTTGTTGATTTTTGATATTCGGCCTTTTCGGCAGTTGTGGAAACGACACTCTCTGCATGAAATGTCTGAAATTTTACTGCGTCCGCTCCTGCCGCTACTGCTGCATCAATTAGCTGCTTAGCGAGGTCCACGTTGCCGTTGTGGTTAACTCCCGCCTCAGCAATTATGAAACAAGGATACTGCGATCCTATCCTTTTGCCTGCGATCTGTATCGAATTAATCATGATCTGCACCATGTTTCAGTAATACTTCAGCAAACAACAAATCAAACTCGCTGTCGATATCCAAGCTCCTTTCGGCGGGCATGATATAAGGTTTTGTTTTGGGGGTATAAAATGAATGTGTCTGTTTTAGGGTTTCAGCGGATGCGATATAAATCGCACCATTAGGAAGATATGTTTTCGGTAAATCCTGCCTCCTCTTTGTCAGGTATTCCTGATTGAATAAAGGTTTTAGATATGATCCTTCTAGTACCATATTCCAATAAGGTGGATGAGTCGTCTCTACCAAGCTCACGACCGAATCACAATCGTTTTGTAAAAAAATATCTAATGCTGCATCAATATCAAATGATGTCCGAAATGGTGATGTTGGCTGAAGTAAAACGACTAATTTCGGTTCAAGACCCCGTCCTTTATACTGACTTAAAACGTGAAAAACAGCTTCGATTGTAGATGCATCGTCACCTGCTATTTCTGGAGGTCGTTTTATGACTTGAGCTCCATCTTTCAATGCTACATTTGTTATTTCATCGTCATCTGTAGATACGATGACGTGATCGATATATCTTGAATGCTGAGCAGTATGTATAGTATAGTGGATAAGTGGCTTGTCTGCTAGCAATCGAATGTTCTTTTTTAAGACACCTTTGCTGCCTCCTCGAGCAGGAATAACTGCAATAATTTCCATAGATCTACTCATCTCCAAATATTATATTAGACTATGCCGAAGTTCAATCCGGATAAATCTCCCTGAATGAAGAGTTTTTTGGCTATTCGCCATTATTTCATGTGGCTAACTTCAAGATAGCGATAGACGGACTCAATTATAGCTGTTCCGATTCCCGACCGTCATGGAGTTGTTACGATCGATCCACAGTATTGTGATCCCTTAAATCCACCCAGAGGAACCCGTTTTTTTGCCGCCGTCTTCGTCGCGCCATAGAGGTACATCGTTTGAACCGCTTTGTCGGGTGGTCTAGCAACATCACGCAGTATCCATACCATTCATGGGGCGTATGGCCTTATCTATTTATCTATATTACGCACGTCTCCAATTAAGTGCTTGGAGTACTTCGGTTATCCGCAAATTAGCGTTCTCTGCGAGGTTTTGCCTTAACATTTTCGATTAGAATGCGCACTAACTTTCGAGTACTATATACAGACCTTGTTAGGATTGCCGGAGTGGTGGACAAGGATGATGGATATTATTAATTTTAAATTGAATGTACCACAACAAGTTCCGTAGTATTCGAATAAATCAAATTGAGTGCGGCCGCTCCGGCCTAACTAACGGTCGGGGCGCTCGCGTCCCACCGCGCTCTGGAGTAATACGTATGCAATTTCTCTCTCTCTTATTCTTGTCTCGATCTTAGACGGTCAAGGTCAAGGTTTATCTATTTTGGCGGAGATCTCCCTGGCCATGGCAGGTCTTACCCTCTCTGAGAAGATCTTCTCCAGAGCCTCAAAGAAGGAGGTGAGGGCTGGCGAGTTCGTCATGGCCGAGATAGATCGGGCCATGGTCCACGACATCACCGGCCCCCTGGCGGTGAAGGGGTTTTACGAGATCGCAGGCGAGGACGCGATGGTATGGGACCCCTCAAGGATAGTGATACTCTTCGATCATCAAGTCCCGGCAGACAGCCTTGCTGCCGCCGAAAACCACATCATGCTCAGAAAGTTCGCAAAAGAGCAGGGAATCCTCAACTACGACATCTTCGAGGGCGTCTGCCACCAGGTGATGCCCGAGAAGGGGCACGCCCTCCCCGGCGACCTCATCGTCGGCTCCGACTCCCACACCTGCACCTACGGCGCCCTGGGGGCGTTCTCGACCGGCATCGGGAGCACCGACATGGCCTCGGTCTTCGCCACCGGGAAGCTCTGGTTCATGGTCCCCGAGACCCTGCGGCTCAGAGCCGATGGGAGGCTCTCGAAGCTGGTAACGTCGAAGGACGTCGTCCTGAGGATGATCGGCGACATAGGGGCCGACGGCGCCACCTACAAGGCCTGCGAGTTTGCGGGCTCTGCCGTCTCGAAGATGTCAGTTCCCGAGAGGATGACGATGACCAACATGGCGATCGAGATGGGCGGAAAGGCCGGCCTCGTCGACCCGGACGATACGACCTACAGCTACATCAGGGAGAGGGTCGAGGACTTCGACGAGAAGGCCGTCCTCCACGGCGACGATGACGCATCCTTTGAGGAACGAGTCTGGGAGGTCGACGACCTTCCGCCCCAGGTGGCCGTCCCCCACAACGTCGACAACGTGGTGCCCGCTGGAGACCTCGCCGGGACGAAGATCGACCAGGTCTTCCTCGGCTCCTGCACCAACGGGAGGTTTGAGGACCTCCTGCTTGCGGCCCAGGTCATGAACGGCGAGCCCCTGGCCCCGGGCGTCCGGATGGTGGTCATCCCTGCCAGCAGGACCGAGTACATGAAGGTCCTTCGGGCCGGTCTCGTCGAAAAGTTCATGGACGCCGGTGCCACCGTCGAGTCGCCATGCTGCGGCCCCTGTATGGGCGGTAGCTTCGGCCTTCTCGGCGACGGCGAGGTCTCCCTCTCCACGTCGAACAGAAACTTCCAGGGAAGGCAGGGTAGCCCCAAGGCCAAAGTCTACCTCTGCTCGCCTGCGACGGCGGCCGCCGGAGCCATCACCGGCGAGATCACCGACCCGAGAGAGATCTGACCTTGAAAGTCGCCTTCAAGCTCGGCTACCTCGGCGGCCGATACCACGGCTTTCAGCTCCAGCCCGAGGTCCTGACGGTCCAGGCCGTCGTCAGGGAGGCGCTCCGGGGCCTGGCCCTAAACGATGGGAGCTTCTGCTATGCCGGGAGGACCGACCGAGGGGTCAGCGCCCTCGGCCAGGTGATCGACTTCTTCATCGATTCGAAAAATGCGGACCTCGCGATCCCGAGGGTTGTAAACAGCAGGCTTCCCCCCGACGTCTGGGCCTGGGCTTGGGCGACCGTCCCCGAGAACTTCAGCGCCCGCCACGCCGCCCTCTGGCGCGAGTACAGGTACGTCCTCCCCAGGGACGGCCTCGACATCGACCTGATGCGGGAAGCAAGTCGCGAGCTTCTCGGCGTCCACGACTTTCGAAACCTATCCACGGAGAAGATAAGGTCCACCACCAGAAATCTGATGAAGCTCGATATTTCTGAGCAGAACGGTTCGATAATTCTGGACGTCAGGTCCGACGGCTTTCTCTGGAACATGGTGAGAAAGATCGCGACCGTCCTGGAGATGGTGGGATCCGGCCAGCGAGATCTCGAATGGGTCAGTCGCCTCCTCGATCCTGAGATCAATCAGGGTGTGAACGCTGCCCCCGCCGAGGGTCTGATCCTGATGGACGTGGGATACCAGGGCGTCGAGTGGACCGTCGAGCCCTACTCCATGAGGATGGCTCAGGAGAGGTTGTCCAAAGTTTGGAGAAGAGAGATGGCCCTGGCGGAGGCCACTGGGATCCTCGCCAGGGCGATGTTTGTTTGAGGCGCTTTTGTTTTTGTTGTTCGAAGTTTCAGAGGATTATCTCGATCCCCAGCTCTTCGGCCAGCTCCTTGTAGCGGTTCCGGATGGTGACCTCCGTCACCCCGGCGACGTCCGCCACCTCTCTCTGGGTCCTCCGGTCGCCGCAGAGGATCGAGGCGATGTAGATCGCCGCCGCCGCAACGCCAGTGGGGCCCCGGCCGCTGGTCAGCTCTTTTTCCGCCGCCTGGCGTAGGATCTCTATCCCCTTTGCCTGGACCTCGCCCTTGAGGGAGAGGCCGGAGCAGAAGCGGGGTATGTAGTCGATGGGGCTTGTCGGCATCAGCTTGAGGGAGAGCTCCCTCGATACGAACCGATAAGTCCTTCCGATCTCCTTTCTGCTGACCCTCGATACCTCGGCGATCTCGTCGAGGGTCCTCGGGACGTTGCACTGCCGGCAGGCCGCATAAAGGGCCGCGGCTGCGACGCCCTCGATGCTCCTTCCTCTGATGAGGTTCTTGTCGACGGCCTTCCTGTAGATGACGGCGGCCGTCTCCCTCACGTTTCGAGAGAGGCCAAGGGCCGAGGCCATCCTGTCGAGTTCAGACAACGCGAAGGCGAGGTTTCTCTCTGTGGCGTTGCTGACCCTGATCCTCCTCTGCCACTTTCGGAGACGGTATAGCTGGGCCCTGTTCTTGGAGGAGATGGTTTTTCCGTAGGAGTCTCGGTTCCTCCAGTCTATCATCGTCGATAGGCCCTTGTCGTGGATGGTGTAGGTCATGGGAGCGCCGACCCTTGACCTCTTCATCCTCTGGTCGTGATCGAAGGCCCTCCACTCAGGCCCCTGGTCGATGAAGTTCTCGTCGATGACGAGGCCGCAGTCGCTGCAGACGAGCTCCGCCCTCTCGTAGTCGTGGACCAGGGCGTGACTTCCGCACTCGGGACACTCGACGATGAACTTCTCGAACTCATCTACCTTCTCCTTCTCTCGCCTGAGCTTGATCTTCTCCTGGATCTTCTCTTTCTCAGACCGTTCGATCTCCCTAATCTTTTCTATTTCTTCCACCGAATCCGCGCTCCTCGAAATAGAGTTTTTTTCCCAAGTGAACTGCTGCATCGACGTTTCGATAAGGCTTGACGACGATGTAGGGGCGATCCGTCGGACCCAATATGTCAAAAACCCGGCCGATCCTAACTTTCTTCTGATCTACAACTACAGAATTGATCTTCGGAAGCTCTGCATTTTTTCCGCTCAACGGCTCTGTGCGCACAATCAACTTCTTCTGAACTAAATGCTGGGTGGTGCCCAACCTCTTCAACCGGTCACCTCACCCCAGCTAGTTCGGGGTTATCATATATAAAGGCTCCGCAAACATTTTATTTGATGAGTTTTGCCCCGGACTCAAAGTTTATCTCCTCGGAGGGACGTCCATAGCGGTTATGTTCGAAAGGCTTCCAACCGTCCCCACCTCCCAGGAGCTGGTGGACCGGGCCTTCAGAAGGTCGACGAGGGCGGCGACAGGTGAGAAGAAGGACGAATCGATGCTGATGACCGCCGGAAACATCCTCTCAGACAATCTAACAAACCTGGTCCGCAAGTACCCCTCCTTCATGAACCTCCCGCCCTTCTATCACGACCTCGCCGACGCTGCGGTGGGGGTGGACGAGATGAGGATCCACCTCTCCAGGGTCTCCTGGGCCGGCACCCAGATCAGGTCCATAACCCGGGATCACCTGATGAAGATGAAGGGTGCCACAAATAAGCCCTCCGTCAGGAAGGCCGCCTTCGGCAGGATGGCCTCGGTGATGAAGTCGATCGAGCCAGACCTCCTGTTCCTGAATGATGCCCGCCAGAAGCTGAGATTTATGCCCACGGTGGACCCAGACGTTCCCACCATCATCGTAGCAGGATATCCGAACGTCGGCAAGTCGAGCTTCATGATTGCCGTCACCGGGGCGAGGCCAGAGATCGCAAGCTACCCCTTCACCACGAAGGGGGTGGGGGTGGGCCACTTCGTCCGCGGCCATCAGCGCTACCAGGTGGTTGACACCCCGGGACTTCTCGATCGGCCCCTATCCCAGAGAAACGAGATCGAGCTTCAGGCGATAGCCGCCCTCCGCCATCTCCGGGGCGTGGTCCTCTTCATCCTGGACCCGAGCGAGTACTGCGGCTTCTCCCTGGCCGACCAGCTCAGACTCCTGGCCGACGTGAAGGGTTGGCTTCACCTCCCGGTCCTGGTGGTGGCGAACAAGAGCGACCTTCTCGCCTACGAAGGCGCAGACATGGTCATGTCCACGTCGACCGGAGCGGGGGTGGCGGAGGTCCTCGATCGGACGGTGGATATGCTGGAAAAAGTCGATGATGGGGAGGGCGGCTCTGGGGATATCTGACGCGTTTGCTTCGACCCTCCCACAAAATCAAATTGCGCGCGCCACGGTTTTTGGTACTTTCATGAGCTATGATGCGTTGTTGAACGCGGATGGTAATTCACTCACATTATCGGATCTTACCGATTTATTTATTCGAATACCCACAGCTTGTTGCAGGGTGCGCTGCCGCAGCTTGACTTGGGCTGATCGCCAAAGGTATTATCGCGCCGATCACGAGTTTGATCATATCCAGCGCCGGACCTTCCTTTTGTAATCCAGGTACTCCTTTCCGAAGGCTCGTTCGAGGTTCTCCTCCTCCATCGAGATGAAAAGAACCTCCATCATGACCGCGAAGATCAGGGGAAAGGCGAAGGTCGCGAGAGACCCCCAGGAACACCGCCTCGCCCAGGAGGATGGCGGCCATCCCGAGGTACATGGGGTGGCGTCTGATCCGGAAGGGCCCCGAAACCACCAGCTTCGAGGGCATCTTTTGGGGCTTGACCGTGGTCTTGTTCTTCTTGAAGAGAGAATCCGCCCAGAGGTTCAGAATCGCCCCGAAGGCGATAAGCAAAAGTCCCAGGTAAGCGTAGGGTGGCTCGACCACCTGTTGCACGGGGTATGCGAAGTGCGACGCTCCGGAGAGGATGAGAAGCGCTGCAAAATAGGTCGGCGGCTGGATCTCGCCTTTCATGCAGTGTGGATTTTCTCGGTTTGAGATAAATATTTCTCCATAATTCCACAATGATTTTCTAAAGCTTCCTTCCCACGTCCAGATCGAGGGGGCCCACGGGGCTATCTAGGGTCCTGGAGGATATCGATACAAAACCCGCCCTCTGCATCGAGGCCGCGATCTCTCCCCGCTCGAAGGCCAGATCTCTTCCCAAAAGCTCTGCGGGCAGCCAACCGAGCTTCATCTCCTCAGGCTTCGTCTTCTCGCAGGTGAGTCCCTCGTGAAGGCTCGCAAAGACCCCGCCAGGGTTGAGGGCGGAGTGAACCTTTTTGATCATCGAATCGAGGTCCTGCTTGCAGGAGTAAAGAGAGGCGGAGGCGAGGACGAGGTCGTAGTTTTCGCCGATCGGTCCAGAGCAGAAGTTCCCCGCCAGAACCTCCATCCGGTCCTCCATCCCGGCCTCAGATACGAACTTCTCGGCCACCTTCGCCACCGGCGGAAGGTCGAAGACGACCCCTTTCATGGCGGGGTGGGATGTCACTACCGCCATCCCGATGAGTCCCGGCCCTCCTCCCAGGTCCAGCATCTTCTGAAAGGACGGAAACTCCGGAAGCTCCCCGATCGCCCCGGCCACCATCTGGGCGATCCCGGACCGCTCGTATTCGGCGACGGCCGCGGCCCACCGGGCCGTCTCATCTTCTGGTTTCCTTTCAGGCCCGCCTTTCAATTCCGTTGGCCCCTTCTTGACCAGGCCCAACAGATCCTCAAAAACCGGTTCGATATACCGCCACTCCTCGACTAGATAATCGCCCACGAAGGCGGGGCTCGTCTTGACCAGAAAGGTCTCGGCCATCGTTGAGTTCGCATAAAGGCCGTACCTCTTCTCGACGAGGTCGAAGGATGCGAGGCCGTCGAGAAAGATCCTGGTGTTCTCGGGGTGGGTGCCGAGGATCTCCGCCACATCCTCGGATGATCTTGGCTCCGTGAGCTGGTCGAAGACCCCGAGCTCGATGCCGGTCAACAGGAGTCTGGTCTTGATCGGCGCTATGACGAGCTTGTAAAGCTCGGCGAAGCTGAGGTAAACCTCTGGCAGTTTGCCGGGTCTGGGTTTGGGGCTCATCTCAGCACACTCATGAAGATCGTCCTCTCGTCGTACCTGATCCTCGACACCCCCCGAACGGGAGATCTACTGGATGGATCGGACCGTCGCCCTCTGCGACGAGCTCCTTCTCGGCTTGGGGGGCCTTCGTCCTGGTTTTTCCGTCCTCCTTCCAGTAGCAGTACCAGTAGGGGCCGTGGGGACATTTTTTGCACTCCTTGCCGCAGTAGACCCACTCCTGCCGGTAGGTGACAGACCCCGGCCTCCTCTCTCCAGTTTCTGCTTTTGAGGCTCCTTCTTCAGGAGATCCTTCGCGATTGGTGATCAGTCGATCGAGGTAATCTCTGATCTCCAGGAGGTGGGGGAGGTCCTCCTCGGCCAGCTCGTCCAAGATGTATTTGGGGATCAAGGCTGCGTCTTATGTAACCCATCCAGTTAAATCTTTTCCCCAAGTTACATAAGAACGAAAGCTCTGGGGAGGATGGCTGGAGAAGAAAGGGTAATAGAGAGTCATACAACTAAAATATTAAGTTTGGTCTAGTTTGAGATGAGCTAAGTTTATTAAGGCAGAGTATGAATTAATGCACTCAATGCGAATTTTATCTCTTCCCACACGTGAAAATATTCCAGCTCTTAAACAAGGGGTTTACACTATTTTGGATAAAATCACAATCTTGCTGTTGTTTTTAGCATGGATGGTTATTATCTTTCTTTTTGATCCTTTAATTAGGTTGATTTCTGATTTAGTTCCTCCGTCTCAATATCATTTGCCGATATTTATATGGGCAAGTGGAGATAATGCTAGATATATTCTAAGTGCTCTGAGTCAGGCACAGGCTGCAATTTTCGGCCTATTTTTCACTTTAATTTTTATAATTACACAAATACAAGTTCAAAATAAAGCTGCCTCACCATTTGATATGAGGAAACAGATAAAGTCCAAAGAGTTGTATTTTATATTTATATTATTTATTATATCTATAACTGTGGATCTCGTATTACTCAGATATGCCCCATTAGATGACACTATTAGTATAAATATTTCAGATGTTTTGGCGCTGTCAGTTATTTGCATCCTGTTATTACTCGTATATATGCGTACATCAATAATAAATATATTTGATAACTCTATAAGAGAAGAAATACTAAGTGGAAATGCTAGGTATAGTTTGGCTGGTGCTAACTTAGCCAATATTAACAAGCCGAATGCCGCATTGGAACATAGAGATTTAAAATTAGCCAAGCTGGTGAGGGCGAACCTGCAGGAGGCAAACCTGAAGGAAGCCAATCTTTCTGGTGCCGAGCTGGAGGAGGCAAACCTTAGGGGAGCCAGCTTGGAGAGAGCCAACCTTATGTTAGCAAACCTGAGGAAAGCAAAACTGGGGGAAGGCAACCCGGTTTTATCCGATCAGATGAGGAGAAACTTGTATGGTGCCGAACTGGAGGAAACTGGCCTGGATTTGGCTGACCTTGTGGAGTTCGGTCTGGACAGTCTGAAGGGAGCAAACTTGCAATTCGCCAACATGATGTTAGCCGACCTGGTTGAGGTCGACTTAAAGGGGGCAAACCTGCAGGAGGCTTTGCTGGTGTTAGCCAATCTGGAGAGAGCCAACTTGGAAGGGGCTTATCTGGGCGGAGCCGACTTAGAGGGGGCAAACCTGAAAGGGGCTTATCTTGGGGGAGCTAACTTAGAGGAGGCTAATCTGAAAGGGGCTCATCTGGGGGGAGCTAACTTAGAGGAGGGGGCAAACCTGAAAGGGGCCGATCTTCAGGAGGCCCACGTGGAGAAAGCCAACCTGGCAGGGGCCAACCTGGAGAAGGCAAACCTAAGGGGGGCTAACCTTGGGGCGGCCAGCTTAAGAGAGGCCAACTTGTCGTGGGCCAACTTAGAGAAGGCAAACCTGGCGGAGGCAAACCTGGAAAAAGCCAACTTGAGAGGGGCCAACCTGGAGAAGGCCAACCTGGTGGGGGTCATCTTGGCGGAGGCAAACCTGGAGAAGACAAACCTGAGGGGGGCTAATCTGGAGAAGGCCAACCTGGAGAAAGCCGACCTGTCGTGGGCCAACCTGAGGGGAGCCAACCTGGAGAGGGCCATCCTGGTGCAGTCCAACCTGGAGAAGACCAGCTTGAGGGAGGCAAACCTGAGGGGGGCCAACCTGGAGAGGGCTTCCCTGGCGGGGGCAAACCTGGATGATGCCAATCTAGATGATGCCAATCTCGATGGTGCCAAATATGGGGGAGGATGAGTGGGGTTTTTGCTTATGGGGGCCGGCATCATGGCTACATTCGAGGTGTAAGCTATTTCAGATAGAGACTCTTACGGTTAGACTATGAGGCACTAATAGGCTGCGAATCATAGTTATAAGGACCAAGTTCTGAAGACAATATAAAAAATACTTTTTAACCTAATATTTTATGCAAGGTTTGGAAGTATAATAAATTCCATCCATCTATTTTGGCTAACGTTCGATCCTAAAAACACTGCGCGTAAAAATCGCCATGCTGAGACATCACCCCACATTCCGCACCTTAACATCCTAAATCGAGTATTTTGCTAGCTAGCGATTCTACTAATATAATTATAAATCTGACTATTCATTTACGTTAATATTGTGTCTGCTTATTGCTGACCCCCTGGTGAGCGAGTATCTCATCGAGTCATGTCTAATGAAATAATCAACATAATGTTAACTAAATCAAATTGAAAAATCATATTAAATTAAAATGGTTGAATCGGAGGTTACAAATCGATAGCAGTAAAGATACCAATTTCAGAACACAAGGTGCGGAATGTGGGATCACCCCCCTTCAGAGTACTTAAGCATCTCGTTACCCATGTAAATCGGAGACAAGAGGAGGATATTCCCATAGTCTATGTTTTTGGCGAGTTAACAAAAGAGGAGGCAGACGCCACCGAGGCGATCCCATCACAGTATGCATATTTGGGAGCTGGGAAGACGCGCGAGCTAAGCAAATTTGGCGTAATATTGACGAGGCGAGCCTTCTTGATCGACGCGATGACGAAGCTCGTAACGTTTGCCAGGTTTGGACCTCACCTCATCTCCCTCACGAAGACCGTCCTCCCGTTGTACCTGATCCTGAGGATCCGGTGGTAGGGTATCATCGTCTCGCCGTAGGTGAAAAAAGACCTGCCGAGGGAGATCTCGCTCCCCCTGATGTTGATCCTGTCACCGGGCGCTCCCCGGTGGAGGACGTCGATCTCGCACTTCTCCATCTCCAGGCCCCGCCACTTGATCTCGTTTAAGATATGCCTGGGGTGTCTTCCCTCCAGCTCGAACTCCGCCAAAATCAGATCCCCTCGTTCTCTTCTCAGTTTTCTCTTCTCCGATTTCTCTTGCCCTCTTTCTCTTCTCCCCGTACTCTTCTTCACCCTCTCCTTCTTTTCCTCCTCCTATTTTTCACCAGCCCTTGAGAAAGCCTTTTAGGGAACCGGGCCCTTCGTCCTCCCATTCCCTTTACATCGGACTTGATCGACATGTTCCCCGAGGACGCTTACAACCTGGACTTCTTCAAGGAGGAGGGCTTCATCCGCAAGACCTGCGAGAAATGCGGCGGCCGTTTCTGGACGAGAGATCCGGCCAGGAAAACCTGCGGAGACCCTCCCTGCGACCCCTACACCTTCATAGGTTCCCCGGTCTTCAAGCGAGAGATCGAGCTGGACGAGATGCGCGAGCACTACCTCTCCTTCTTCGAGGAGAAGGGCCACACCCGGATCAAGAGGTACCCGGTCATCGCACGGTGGAGAGACGACATCTACCTCACCATCGCCTCCATCGCCGACTTTCAGCCCTTCATCACTTCGGGGCTCGTACCGCCGCCAGCAAATCCCCTCACCGTATCTCAGCCCTGCATCAGGCTCGACGACCTCGACTCCGTCGGGAGGAGCGGCCGCCACCTCACCACCTTCGAGATGATGGCCCACCACGTCTTCAACACCCCCGAGCATGAATTCTACTGGAAGGAAAGGACCGTCGCCCTCTGCGACGAGCTCCTCCTGGGCCTTGGGGCCGACCCCCTCGCCGTCACCTACAAGGAGTCTCCCTGGGCCGGAGGCGGAAACGCAGGGCCGAGCGTCGAGGTGATGATGGGAGGGCTGGAGCTTGCAACCCTCGTCTTCATGGACATGAAGGTCTCGCCTCGGGGCGAGTACGAGATCAAGGGCGAGCGGTACTCGAAGATGGATAACTACATCGTCGATACCGGCTACGGCCTGGAGAGGTTCGTCTGGGCTTCGAAAGGCTCGCCCACCATCTACGACGCCATCTTCCCCGACGTCGTGGCCACCATTTCAGAGCTTGCTGGCCTTGAGTCCTCGGTCTCCGACGATGAGCGGGCCCGGATCCTGGCCGCGAACGCCCGCCTGGCGGGGATGGTGGACCTGGAGGACGCAAGCCTCCGGGACCTCCGGGCGAAGATCGCCTCCGACATCGGGATCTCGGCGGAGAAGCTCGACGAGATCATCACGCCCCTGGAGCGGATCTACGCCGTCGCAGATCACACAAGGTGTCTCGCCTACATGCTCGGCGACGGGATAATCCCCTCCAACGTCAAGGCCGGCTACCTCGCAAGGCTCGTCATCAGAAGGACCCTGCGGCAGATGAAAGACCTCGGGATCAGCGTCCCCCTATCCGACCTCGTATCGATGCAGCTATCCAGGCTCGACTACTCCGACCTCGACGAGAGGCTCGGGACCATCGTCGAGATTCTCGACCAGGAGGAGGAGAGGTACGCCGAGACCCTGGATAAGGGCCGCCGCCTCGTGAAGAGGATCGCCGAGGGCTACGGGAAGAAGGGCGAGAAGATCCCCCTCTCGGAGATGATCTCCCTCTACGACTCCCACGGCATCCCGCCGGAGATCGCCCAGGACGCGGCGATGGAGGCGAATGTCGAGGTCGACCTTCCCGACAACTTCTACTCAAGGGTGGCAAGCACCCACATCAAGTCCGAGAAGGAGGAGAAAGAAGAGGTTGCGATCGACCTTCCCGAGACCCGCCGGATGTTCTACGAGAGGCCCTTCGAGAGGAAGTTCAAAGCGAAGGTCCTCGAGGTCGTCGACGGCAACGTGATCTTAGACCAGACCCTCTTCTATCCCGAAGGGGGTGGCCAGCCCGCAGACCACGGCCTTATCCGGAAGGGGTCGAAGGCTTTCCGGATCGTCGACGTCCAGTCGGCAGGAGGAGTCGTCCTCCACAAGATCGCCGAGGACGAGTCAGCAGAGGCTGCCGCCGAGATCAGGCCAGGCGACTCGGTCGAGGGCGAGATCGACATGAACCGGAGGCTCGCCCACGCAAGACACCACACCGCGGCCCACATCATCCACGACTCGGCGAAGAAGGTTCTGGGAAGCCATATCTGGCAGGCCGGAGCCCAGAAGTCGGAAGACAGAGCGAGGCTCGACATCTCCCACTACAAGCGGATCTCTCGGGACGAATTGAAAGAGATCGAGATCATCGCCAACAGGACGGTGATGGAGAACGTGCCGATATCCACCGGCTGGCTGGAGCGGTCCGAGGCGGAGAAGAGGTTCGGCTTCGAGCTATACCAGGGGGGCGTCCCGCCGGGGAAGTCGATCAGGGTCGTCCAGGTGGGGACCGACGTCGAGGCCTGCGCCGGGACCCACTGCACCAACACCGGGATGGTCGGGCCGATCAAGGTCCTCAGGACCGAGAGGGTCCAGGACGGTGTCGAGAGGATCGAGTTTGCGGCCGGAGAGGCTGCCGTCCTGAGGGGGCAGGAGAGAGACGACCTCCTCTTCGGCGCCTCAGACATCCTCAGCGTCCCGGCCGAGCAGCTCCCCAAGACCGCCACCCGGTTCTTCGAGGAGTGGAAGGAGCTGCGGAAGGAGACGGCCCGCCTCAAGGAGGATCTGGCGCGGGCCCAGATGGAGGGGCTGACGAGCAAAGCCGTCGAGGCTGGCGGGCTCAAGGTCGTCGTTGAGATCGTCGAGAACGCCGACGTCGAGGAGCTGATCAAAGCCGCCTCTATGATCTCCGGGAAAGACTACGTCGCCATCCTCGGAAGCGAGAAGGGCGGAGCGAAGATCGTCGCCGCCGTCGGGAAGACGGGTTTGGCCAGAGGCCTCAAAGCCGGGGAGATAGTGAAGGCAGCGACCAAGGTCGTCGGAGGCGGGGGCGGCGGAAAGCCCGAGATCGCCCAGGGCGGCGGCCCTCAGGCGGAGAGGCTGGCGGAGGCGCTGGAGGCGGGACTGGCGAAGGTCAGGTCCGCCTCCGGGGCCTGAAAATCCTTTTTTTACTTTTGCTCCCCCTTCTGGGGAGCGGCGCTGCCCAAAGGTATTGGAATAGGCCGAAGACTCCCGGTCTTCGAGCGAGAGCCAAAGCTGAAGGAGTTGGCGAAGGTCCAAAGTCATGACGAAAAGTTGTGATTCGCTGTCGTTATCTACGGGCTGCAGCGTAGGTGAAGGGGTCCCGGTTCCGCCAGGACCGTGCCATGTAAATCAGATCGGCCTGCATCTCCGAGTCGTCGACCCCAAGCCTCATCATGAGGGTTCTGATTTCCCGGCGGCTGTAGCTGCTGCAGCACAAGAACTCGGCGACTATCTCCATGAGGTCTTTGTAAGATAGCTTCGCTTCATCCGCAAAAACGTCTGCGAGAAGGGAAAGGACAGGAGGGCTTAAGGAATCGCAGTTGATCCTGATCCCCGTCCCTTTGCTCACCACATTCTCCAATCTTCTAAGGTCTTTCACATCAATGCTGCCCTGTGGCACTTTCATGCACCCCCGAAATCCACCATTTCGGGTCGTGGGGTGCGGATCTGCATCTCCGAAGATCCGCATAAACCATAATCTAATGGCGTCAAGTTATTTATAACTTTCTTATATACATTGGTATCAGCTTATAATATCTACAATGATTAATAATTATTATCAACAAATATCGATAATTATCGATCGTCATTTCGACGCACGTTGATGTGGGATAGTGCCAACCAGCACCATGTCGAAAAGGGAGAAACGGCGGAAGGAGTAAAAGAGCAAACAAGGGGCTGAAGCTAAAAAAAAGCGGAAGAGGCTGAAAGGAGAGGAGAAAGGCGGAACTATCAGACATACCCGACGTTGTAGTCGATGGGCGTCGAGAGCCTCGCGCACTCCGCACCGTGGGAAAAGCCCTCCACCACCATCTTCTTGAGAGGGGAGGGATACGCGGCCCCCACCATCTCCTGGACCGGCCTTCCGCCGCATAAGAACTTGAAGGTCGGGGTGGCCATGACACCGTACCTCTCGGGGGTGAAGGAGTTCTCCATGATGTTGATCCTCACGAACTTCACCTTCCCCTTGAACTCGGTGGCGTACTCCTCGAAGTATTGCATCATCGCCCGGCAGTGGGGACAGGTGGGGGAATGAAACATGGCAAGGATGGGCTTCTCCGACCTCTCGACAACCTCTTCCCAGCTGCGATCGGTAACGTCGACGACGTCGCTCATACTATCACCATTAATAGGTTGAGATGGGGTAGTCATGCGATTTATCCTTTGCTCTGAATCCGAAATCTCGAATCACCGTTGAAACCGATGGCAAGACTGGACCGATGAAATGAGCCAATTCGATCGGCTCCGGGCAACCGCCTTCCTTAACTCAGGAGGTCAGCATTCCCACGTCCCGACCGATCTCGATCCAGGCCCAGGCCCAGATCACCGCCTCGAAGGCCCTGATCAGATCGCCTTGTTCCAGAAAGTACCTGCTATCGGATATGTAGGCCGCGATGTTGACCCGGAACCTCTCGCCCTCCTCCCCTCGGGCCGAGATCGTATCGAGAGCCTTCTCGGCTTTGAGGAGCCACTTCGCCGTCTCGGCCCTGAGATCCCCCTCCAGGCTCAAAATCGCTCACCACGATAAAGCAAGACCAGGCTGGCGGACAAAGTCGCTTGGCATCTATTCAAGGATACTGACCCCGAACTCGTCGGCATCGACCTTCAACATAGTCTTGATCTGATAGCCCTGGCTTTTCAGCCTATCTGCGCCTCGACCTCGCTCTATCACGGCGACGAGGTCCACGACCTCGGCTCCTGCCGCCTTCAGCGCCCCCAGTGTGGCGAGGGCTGTCCCCCCGGTGCTGATGACGTCGTCGACGACGATCACCCTGTCCCCGGGAGATATGCCGTTTAAGTAGAGCTGTCCCTTGGAGTAGCCGGTGACCTGGCTCACCTCGATCTCGCCCGGAAGGCCGTACTTCCTCTTTCTGATTATCACCAGGGGTATGTCCGTAAAGAGGGAGAGGGCGGTTCCGATGTGGATCCCCATCGCCTCGATGGTCACTATCTTGTCCACATCGAGGTTTGCGGTCCTGATTATGTGGGTTACGACCTCTCTTATCAGCTCCGGCCTCACCTCAGGGACGCCGTCGGTTATCGGATGGATGAAGTAGTTGTAATCGCCCCGCTTGTAGATGGGAGCCTCCAGCAGCGATTTCTTGAGCCTTTCGAGCAAACGAGATTCCTCCTCAACGGATCATGCAAGACGGGGGCTGATTTTAAATGTTATGGCTGCAGATTTGTTTGTATAGTCCCGAAACCTTTGACTTTATATACTCAACTTTCCCGCATGGGAAAGCGAAATAAGGTTGTAAAGCTAACTGATAAAAAGATCAAATATATCATCCGAGCTAAAACCAACAACATCAGCACCAAACGCATCGCGCTTGAGATGAAAGTAAGCGAATCTACCGTGAAGCGGGTCTGGATGTATTGGATAAAAAACCGCAAGCATTTGCCCATTAGTCAAACAGCGCACCCCGCACCAAGCAGCTGGGCATGTTCGCGCCGGTCATCAGCTATTCGAATTCTAACAAATTCATCTGCTTGTAGCCTTCCTTCTCTTCGGGGGTTCCTTGTGTCTCAACATAATTGCGAATTATGTCCGACATTATACCATCTCCAACAGTTCCGATGTACCCTCCATCACTCCAAAATTCACTTCCCCAAAGCTGTTTCTTGATCTCCGGAAATTGCTTAAAGAACTCCCTTGCTGTTATGCTTTTTATTATCTGCATGACCCTTGACGGCGAATATCTTGGTGCAGCCCCAACAAAGACATGCACATGATCTCCATCTGTTCCTATTGCATCAAAATCGAACCAATATTTTTCACTTAGTTCATAAAAGATGTGTTTAATATAATTAATACGATCGATATCTCTAAGGAGCTTTCGCCTATATTTGACACAAAAGACCGAGGATTCCTATTTACCATTACCCATTCTTTAATTATCTCCGATTCATCCCTTATTTTAGCTCGATCCCCGCTCTTAATCGATTTTCGATCAGTTTCCTCATTTTTCGTCTATAGCTACCGCTATTTTGAGACGATTCCAGCATTTTTAAGTGTACATAGCTGGTATAAATCGAAAGCGAAGGCAGCAAATACCATTTTGACGTGAACTCTCGGGATCGTCGTCACCATGACATGTGCACATCGAAACACTCTCTTAATAACAGCAAACTGGCGTTCGCCCGGAGATCTCAGTTTGCTGATCAAATGGTTCCGCAGCTGATCGAGATCGTTTAGAGGATGACCAGCTGTTGCGCGCTTCATCGTAAAGTCGTTTCCCTTTGCCGGAACGCCGAAATATCCTTTGTCCCTGAGGACCACCTCTCCTTCAATCGATAGATCAACCCGACTATCGTGAACCGATGCAGTTGTGGATTCGATGTTCCTTATCAGACCGTAATCGATATCGACTTTGGAATGAAATTTATAACCAAAATGGAGTTTGTCACCCTTCTTAGCCCAAGTACCATCCCTGCACCGACGAGTTCTGGCGTTCTCTCCGCGAGGTTTCTTGATATTCTTCCGCCATCGCTTTCCCTCTCCCTTTGTCCCTAATGCCACCTCACCTCGACCCTCGTAGGTCCTGTACCCCGACCGAATACCCCCTCTACTTTGCCAAAGGCGTTGTAACCCCAGCCTTCACCATCACGAGGCCAGTATAGACGATCATAGAGCCGTCGTCGCCCATGAACCTTTTCTTCGGGACATAGAACTTCGCCCTCCTCTCCTCGCACATGATGTTCAGCATATCGCGGAGGCGGGAGCTTGCGCCTAAGCCGCCCGCCAGGAGGCCTCCTTTTTCTCGGCGTGGGCGAGGGCCCTCTACCACCACGTCTACAAGCATATGGCGAATGACGGGCTACGTCGTCGAGAAGGCCCTCAAGGAGGCCCTCGGCTTCAGCCCGAAGGGGGACGTCTACTCCATCGGCGGGCTGCCCCGTCAGGAGGGGAAGGCGAAAAGGGTCTTTTACAAGAAGGCGGGGGAGGATGAGGTCGGGCGGGGCGGATGACCGGCCTCGGAGCATACGTCGTATATTTCCACCAGACGTATCCATCAGTTACTAGGATTCGTTGCCTGGAGCCCCGGCATGCCCGGCATGGTGGCGAGGGCGGTGCTGCCGCCGATGGAGCTTGCCCGGCTGTAGGTGAGGGTCTCCCCCTCGGTGAGGTCGAATTCTGCCTCTCCCGAGGAGGCCGATGGCGTATACGATGGCTGCGGGCTGGCGGCGGGCATGGTCTCGGTGGGCTCTCCCGACGGCGGGCTGCTGATCGAGCTCTCCGGCTGAGCCTCCTCTTCGGGCTCGAAAGGCGAGTAAGGCGCCTCGACGGCGAGGGCCGAGGCCGAAAGGATCACCACGAAGGCGAGTAAGATGCAGATTGATCTATTCGATTTCAACTATATCCACCCCGGTTTTAATTTGTTCAATCGGTGATTTATATATTTCGTCGATCGGCGTTGTGCGGATTAACGACGTGGTCGGGGCTGGGGTCGCGGGCCGCATTGACCGAAAGAGACCCGAAGGAGGCTCTCGGCTTCAGCCTCATAAGTGTGACTCAAAATGAATGGGTACTAAATTATCACAGATTTTTAGTCTTAGCTGGGTGAAACTGCATTTGAGAGTAAAGGCCGTAGCGGCAAACCCTCAGCAATCATTCCGATAGCAAAAGCTGCAGCAGTATCTGCAGCCCAAGGTTTCCAGTTATCGCGTTCTTTGGTGCCTCGTTCCTCCTCACTTGAAGCGGTACGAGGAAGATCTGAGATGCCACGCACCATTAGAAACCCAGTAATATTTGAACCACGTTCACGCCATCGTTTGACATGTTCTGTTGCATGGCCTACTCCGATTCCTTCCATTTCAACGGCTATTATGTCTGGCCATTTTTTTAGGACTTTTGTAAAAAAGGGGTCTGATGGATTGTCAACCACTTTATCTCCCGAAGCAAATTCGCCATTTATAACCTTTGGTTCACATCCAGAGGGTAAGGATAATTGAATATATTTGAGCCATTCAGATGATATTGAGAAATCGATTGCGCTTCTGAGCAATTCGGGTTCCGTGCAGTAATGCCAATCATCCCTTGGAATGAATCCATCATCAATCTTCCCATATTCGTAACCACGGATCTCTTCCGCTATAACAACATCTGCTTTACTGAGGCCAGAAAATCCACCTGCAACACCAACAAGAAAAATATAGGAAGGATTCCAGAGTATTGTTGCTTCAAAGGCAGCCAAAGCGCTTTTAATTGTCCCGGCTGCACCTATCTTTCCCACAATGATTGTATAAACACTTCTATATTTTGTACAAGGGACTTCCCCGAATCTCCATGAATATTTATTTTCATCAGGGCCAATTTTAGGGGGCAATCGAAGGTTTGATAGCTTATCAGTGACTGCCCTATATTCTTCTTGTAAGACTGTTAAAATGACAATATCAGCAATACATGGGTCATAACTCTTGACAGAAGATCCGATTGATATCAAAGTTTTTTCAATTGATTCGGGGTTGGATTTGATCGCAATTTCTTGTATTCTTTTGGCCTTATCATGGATTTCGTCGATAATTCCTTTTATTCTATTCTCAATAATAATGTTGCCGCTTCTTAGCAACTTAATAGTAACTGGTGCCGTCTCCTCTACAGACGCCATACGATTAGCGGCATCCTCGCAGTATTGTCTATGAGCATTAAGGTTCTCGATGATATCATCTTGGGAACCACCTTTCAATTTTTGCGCATTATTTAGGGCTTTGGCTAAATCATCTATAACTTTTAGTAGATCTTCTTTGCTTTTGGAACGTCCAACTGCTTCTCTTGAATCTGTTAAATATTTCTGAACTTCATCATCGGTTGCCTTTTGAAAGACGATGGAGTAGTAACTGCGATAAAACGGATAACAGAACTTGGCAGGATTTAGTCTCGGATCCTCTTTTGACGCACACGAAAAGTAATCAACAGCATGTTCAAGTTCTTTTTTTAAGTCTTCCAAGTTCGTCGTTTCAGTCGCTTTGAGTACTGAAGCTCTGCCTAGAGAGTGATAGGCGTTCATCCTTACATGGCTGTCAATGTCTTCGGTTAGCCTAATCAATTCTGTCCAGGCCGAATCTCCATCAGGAATCTGAGAAAAAAACGATCCAATAGCTGCTGCAATACCTGCTCTCACAATTGCATCTTCAACCCTTGCAAGTCGATCTATGTCTTTCCAAGCTTTGTTTTTATCAGGAACTCTAATGAATGCCAATCCTATCGCATCAGTTGCAGGTCCTCTAACAAAGGGATCTCGGTGTTCGGTAAGATCAACAAGGTCAGCCCAAGTCACTTCAATTTCGGATACTTGACCAACCACATATTTCAGAGCGAACGCAGCATCACTCCGGACGATTTCATCTGTGTCATTAGTAAGTTCAAATAAGTCCTTCCAGGCTTGGTTTTTATCAAGGACATAAGGAAACGAAGATTTTAGGGCATCAATTGCAATTTTTTTTGTACCCAAAGAACTATCTGTTGTTCGTTCTACAAGTTCTACCCATGCGCGAGTTCTGTCGGAAACATAGCGAAAGGATAGTCCGAGGGCTTCCGTTGCCATCCATCGAACTCTCATGTTTTGATCATGTATCAAATTTATTATATTTTCAAAAGCTAGGACTCTATCAGGAGAATATTGAAAAGCTAATCCAAGCGCTATCGCTGCTCCTTCTCGAACAAATCCCTCTCTTTCTTTTGAAAGTGCGTAGATAATTTGGCATGCTTCATTTATATTAGGTGTATAAGGTATTGCAAATCCTATGCCTATTACTGCACCATTTCTTACCTCTGGGCGGTGTTCCCGTGAAACGAGTCTCCTTAGATCTCGGTATGCCAGATCCTTATCTGGAATATAAGAAATAGAAGATCCCAATAATATTGCGGCCGCTCTTAGAACGGTTGTATCGGTATCTTGAGTTAGCTTTAGAATAGCATCTTGAGTGGATTTCAATAAATCGTACCACGTTGGATCATTCATCGGGATAAGTTCGAGTGAAGATTTAATTGAATAAGCAACATGCATTTTAACTATTCTGTTATCATCTTGAGCAAGTTCAAGGAAGTAATTCCATGCCCGTTTCTTATCAGGAATCTCACAAAAGGCCGCAGCCAGAGCATCAATCGCGGCAGCTCGTACCTTCGGCTCAGGATCTTTGAGAAGTCTTGACAGATCTTCCATGGCTTGAACCCTATCTTGAAAATATATAAACGAGGACTTTAATGAGCGTGCAGCTTTCATTCTATCCGTTGCCTTTCTGCTGACTACCAAGCTGTGAAGCTCATCTTGATCCAAGATCAACGCCACCATTGCCAGTGTATCTAAACATTTATTAGAGCCACCTTTGCTACTATTAAGTTGATATCTTTATCTCGGCCAAAGGCTGAGGCTCTTTCATCAACTGAGAATCTACTTACTTCTTTCAGCTCTTATTGCCACGTCACCTCCACCTCGTCCGTCCGATACCCCGGCCGGACCCTCGACTCCACCAAAGGCGTAGTGACCCCGCTCTTCATCATTATGAGGCCGGTGTAGGCGATCATCGAGCCGTTGTCCCCCATGAACCTCTTCTCCGGGACGTAGAACTTCGCCCCCCTCTCCTCGCAAATGATCTTCAGCATCTAGCGGAGGCGGAAGTTGGCGCCGACCCGCGATCAGTCCCCTCCCATCTCTCCCACCACATCTCGCAGAGTCCCGGCCTCGGTCTTGACCGTCTCGACCCCGGCCTCGGCCAGGGCGTAGCCCGGACCCTTGCCTTCGAGGCTCTCGCCCGCGACGACGACGTCGGGCTTGTGGGAGAGAAGGAAGCCAGCGACCTTCAGCCCCTTTCCCTTCTCCATGTCTTTGTAGGGGTTGGCAAGGATCGTCTGTCCATCGACCCGCCGCGCTTTCAAGTCGAAGCCGACGAGGGCGAAGTAGGGAGACTCGCCGAAGTGGGAGCTCACCTTTCCGTCCAGATCTTCAAGAGCCACTGCATATCGGAGTCGGGTCTTGGGCCTCGGCTCGTAGTGGATCAAAACTCGGTCGACGTTGGGAACCGCCTCCCTTATGTCCCGCTCGATCCTCTTGCTTGCTTGATGCGCCCGCGCAAGATCGGTAATCCTGAAGGCCACCTTCGCCTCGACGAATAAATAGCGGCCGGAGTTTCTGCCCGTAACCTCCTCCACGGCCGAGACCTCGGGGTTTGCCTCTATCGCGGCCTCGATCTTCCTCAAGGTGGCCTGGTCGATGGAGGCGTCCAGGAGGACCTTCATCCCCGATACGAGGATTTCCCAGCCGGCCTTGACGATGAGAACGGCGATTATCGCTGCCGCCACTCTATCGAGGGGCAGGCCAAACCACTGCCCTGCCACTGCAGCGAAGACGACAAGCTCGGTCAGAACGTCGGATTGAAACTGCCGGCCGTCGGCGGCGAGGCTCGGGGAGCTGTACCTCTCGCCGACCTTCTTCTCGTAGGTCCCGAATATGAGGGGTACGGGGACGATCGCCGCCACCGCCACCAGGACCCAGCCGCCGTAGGGGGCTTGGGCGGTGGCCCCGACCGCGGCCTCTCTTGCGATCTCGTAAGCGGTGAGAAATAAGAGGATGGAGATGATCACCGCCACGAGGTTTTCCACCTTGTAGAGGCCGTAGGGGAAGCTTCTGCTCTTCCTCCCGGATATGAATATCCCGAGGATCAGGGCGATGGAGCCGAAGACGTCCACCAGGGAGTGAACGGCGTCAGCCTGGAGGGCGAGGCTTCCGGATAGGTGGGAGAGGACGAGCTTGATCCCGACGAGGGATAGGTTCACCAGAAGCGAAAGGAGGGCGAGCCTCGATACCGGGTCGCCCCCTCTCCCCGCCCCGGCGTCGCGGCCAGCACGGCCGGACCCGTCTACAGCTTTCGATCTATCTTCGATCCGATCCGCGCCGCCGTCGCTCTTTCCATCCATGCTCAAAACGCCCTGGGAAGTTTCGCCTCGTCGAGTTCCGGGATGATGGCCGGACCCCCAATTTTCTAGGTCGGCTCTTAAGATCCACGTCTCTGAAGCCGTCTCTTAAGCGATATCTGGAACTCTTCCTATAGATCAATTTCTCGGGATCACTAATTTTTCGGGATCTCTATGACCCTTCCGGCCCCAGCCACCAGGCACTTTTCTGGATATCTTCTCAGGATCGCGGATTTGTGAAGGGTGCAGTGGGCTGGGCAGATCAGGTCCAGATCCTCTATCCGATGGAGGTCGGAAAAACCGTGAAGCCCTCCGATGAGCCCTTTCACCCCTCCGAACTCGGAGGCTACCTCGAGGATCTTTCCGACGCCGGGGTGGGCGCAACCCGTGATCACCACAAGGCCGAAGGCCGAATCGACTATCATCGACTGCTCTATGCCCGCGAGCTCACCGGTGGGGATGAATCTCTCCGGGTTTTTCAACCCTCACAACCTCAGCGTTCCGTGGGGTCGGAGAGGAGCTGGGAACCACGCCCTGGTGTTTTTGATCCTTCGCTCCGGTGTCGAAGAGAATCCGTCTCCCCCTCGCCTCGACGAGGGCGGAGAAGCCCCAGTCGGCTCTGAGATCCTCTCGAAGAGATGCGTTGTCGTAGATTATGGTGATTCTCATGGTGAAGCCTCCTGAAATTTAGATTCAGATGACGTCGTATTCGATGATGCCGCGATAAGACCTCTCCCCCGGAAAACTGGCCGCCACCTGACCCTTGCCCCTCGATAGGACCGCCTCGCCACTGAAGATGTCGCCCTCTCCAGAGAGGGTGGTCCAACTTTCACCGTTGATTACCGCCACCTCCTCGCCCCCGGGGACCAGAAGCTCAAACTCGTTGAGGGTCCCAGCATCCAGCCTTCCCTCCATGGGACGGCGAAGGCTGGCCCCGATTTCAGCGAAAGTTCCAAAGGTCCTGGGATACGTCGCGCCCTCGATCCCGGCTTCGGCCACGATGGCGTACTCGATGGCAGAGGTGTAATCACCGGGCTCGCCCTCTAGCTTCGCATAAATCCGGAGGGTGTAGTTTCCGGCCTTCGGGAAGGCTGCCCTGACCACGTATCCGTCATCCTCCCTCTGGGCGAAGGTCCGGTAATCGGGAAGCTTTCGCCCCTCCTCGTCCAAGAGCCTTGCCAGGAGGAGGACGTCCTCGGGAGCCGAGATTATCACCTCCAGCTCCGGCCCCGCCTCGATCACCCCTTCGGGATGGCTTTCTGCTTTTAGGCCCATATCCCAGAACGAATCCCAGACCACAGGATATCCCGGTTGGACCTGGGCGTCTGGCCCGGCCTTGATCCGATAGTCGAGGGTCCAGTCGTACGCCTTCTGATCCTCGCCTCCGCCCCTCCTCGAATAGATCCGCAGGGTGTAGTCACCGGTGCCTGGGGATGCGACCATCACCAGAATCTCATTATCAGACCGCCGGACTGAGGTTAAACGGCTGGGAAGCCTTCGTCCCTCCTCGTCTAGGATCTCGGCGATGACGCCGACGTCTTCGGGAGCCGATAGGGTGATGTTCGCACCCTCGTCGGCATCGATGGTCCCCCCGAGAGGTCCTTCTATCCTTATCTCGTTCATGAAGAAGGCGGGTTTTGCGTAAACGAGCCCCTCAAACTCCTCCGTCGAGATCGAGGCGTTCAGAAGCTGCCAGGCAGGATCTTCCGGCAGATGGGTCCAGACGAGTTCTTCGGGCGGGGTTAGGAAGTAGAACTCCTCGAACCTCCGGACGAAAACCCCTTCTGGGTCCTGATGGCCCGCGCCCCATGTGGAGTCGACCAGCCTCCACCTCCCATCGATCCTTACGGCGTTCCAGGCGTGGTTGCTTGACTTCGTGATCTTCGAGCCGACTTCGTAGCCGTATCCTTTCCCGAATCCTCGGATCACCACCGCCTCAAGGCCGGAGAGGTCGCAGAGCCGTTTGAATAGAGCGCTGTACTCGCTGCAGACCCCCCGCCTCTCCTCCAGCAACTCTTCAGCGGTCCGCTCCCTGCGGACGCCCGCCGTGGAGCCCTCGAAGTCGTACTCGATGCTGGTCGCGATCCACCGATAGATGGCCCGCGCCCTCTCCTCGTCGCTTTTCGCAGACCCTGATAGATATCTGGCTAGATCTTCGAGAGAAGCCTCCGCCTCGGCCGGGACGTCGAGGGCTTCTTTGTCGATCCGCCGGTAGAGGTTTTCGCATCTCCAGTTCTGAAGAACGGCATCTTCATCTCCCGAAAGCCTGGTCCAGATAGCGTTGTCGTTCCTCGTGTCGTTCAGGGTCGGGGTCTCGTCGACGACTCTGCCGGATTCGTCCACCAGAATGATCGACTCCGAGTCGGAGAGCGTTTGACCTTCCTCGTCGAACCTCACCCTGAGGGCTTTATGGGCTGGCACGATGGCATTTGCCGGGAAGGCGACTTTGGCGCTGCTCTGGACTGCGGTGACGCTCCAGCCACCGATCTCCGCATCCTTCTCGCCGGGGTTGAAGAGCTCGGCCCACTCCCGGCCGCCGTCGTCTCCGGGAGGGTTCGGCTCCACCCGGCAGATGACGACGGCCGGGATTTCTGTCCTCGCCTCTTCAGCTCCAGCCGTCGGCATCCCCATAAGATGGGAGAGGAGGAGAACCCCCACCAAAAGCCGCCTCATATCCGCCTTCGAACTCAGGAAAAGGTTCAGGCCTCCTCGATCCTCTCCACGCGAATCGTTTCGAGGAGCCTCTCTGTCGTATCCCACCAGTAGCTAGAATCGATCTCGCACCTGGTCATTCCGAGGACGGCACCCTCTTTCGTCTGGACGTGGTCCGGCCAAAAGATAGCGACGTAAAGGATCTGGTGGTCCTCGTCCTCACCAATACCGAGGACCCCTGGCTCACCGCCGACCGTCCATTCGGATGCGTTGTTTTTTGTATATCCCCCGCCCTGGAGGGCCGCCTCGGCGAGGAGCCGCTCCGTCTCAAGGTTCACGATGCTGAGGTTGTCGTAGCTTGTGATCACGATCGAGGCAGCTCTATTCACTCCGTCAAGAATTATCCTGTGCCGCTCAAGGCCGATATCTTCCTCGCCCTCGCCGAGAAGAGGACCCTCCTGGATGATGGTGTAGTTCTTGCCCCCGAGGTCGAAGGATACTTGGTAGGGTCCGACGGTCACCGTCTCATTCGTCGAGGGCTTCTGAGCCACTCCCTCCTTCTCGACATGGACTGAATCGATCAGCTCTTCTGTCGCCGTCCAGGGAAGGCTTGAAGATACCACGCAGGATGTCTCTCCCAAATAATCGTCGGGGGCCAGGTACCTGTCCAGCCAGTAGGCGACCTGATGGAGCTCTCTCCCCGAGACCTCCTCGAAGGTCGTCAGAAATCCAGCGTGCCGGTCCACGAGCCTCTCCCGGGTCTCGATGCCCACGTAGCCGATCGTCCAGGGCGCTTTTCTGCTCAAGGCCCTGGTCTCACGATCCCCGGCCGGGACTGGGCTGTGATAGTTCGTCACCTTGATCAGGGCCCGGCCTTCATCGCAGTCCAGATGGATCGAGCGCTCGGCGTAATCGGTCCCCGAAGGCGTCCTGCTATATGCCGGCACTCCAACCTCGATGCTGCAGTTGGCCGAAGGCGCCAGGCTGAAGGATACCTGGTAGGGGCCCAAGTTCACCATCTCCTCTGCTGCAGAGGCCGTCTGGCCCAGGATCAGGGCCACCACAAAAACCAGAAGCGTTTTCGTCTTCATGATGCTAAACTCCTCTCGAAAGCGGCTGAACCGCAGTTTTTCTAAAGCGTTCTTCGTTCTTAAAGGCTGCGTGATCGATCGGTCGTCACCCGAACTTTCCGACTCGATTTTATAAGGTAGCATCCACCGTCCTCGGCGATTTTGACAGTCACCTTCGGTTTGCAAGCGGACTCGGCAGCGGCCGTCCAATCTCCGTCGTCGGGGACGTGATCGTAATAGCCCTCCAGGTAGTCTCCGAACCCCGAGAGATGGTTTAGGAGGACCAGGACCTCCTCATCTCCCGAGCACCATCGGTTGATTTTGGCCTTGTTCTCTTCCAGGCTTGCGTGGTAGTTTCCGGAAGCTATGATGGTGTTTGTATCGAGGACGATGCAGGCTGGGTTCCGCAGGTCCGGATTTCCGGCCACCTGGTCTTCCATCGATTTGAAGTCGCCGGAGACGACGACGTTTCTGAATCGAGGGCCATCTTTTTCCCGCTCGGAAGAATCGGATCGCGCCTCATCTGATCCGACCCTGAATATGAATAGGCAGGAGCCAGGAGCGTGTTTCGAATGGCGGACCGGGAGGGGCTTGAACTCCAGGGGGAAGACGTCTTCGGATCCGGCTTTTGCCCCGCCGGGCGAGATCGTCCCGTCCCTTTGGACCGAGTGCCATACGTCGTAGCCGGAAATCGGCGTCCAGGAGACCAGCCCCTCCAGGTAGCCGAACCTCGCCCTGACGCCGTCCTCTGGGTGGCTGAGGCACTCCTCGGTCCCGACCACCGTCAGCGGCCGAAAGAGGCGTTTTGCTCTTTCAAAATCCCTGATCCCTCTCCGGACCATGAGCCCCCTCATTCTGCTGTTTGCGAGTCTGTCGAGGTCCGAGACGTGGTCGAAATGCGGGTGGGTGATAAAGAGGAGGTCCGGCGCCGAGACCCCCTTCTCGATCATCGTCTCGACGCAGGGTGCCCCGGCGTCGACGAGGACGTGGACTTCGGCCCCGGGATCTGTGCCCTCTCCCGATATTATGATCGACGTTGCCGTATGTCCTCTCCGCCTTCTCCCCGGACTGACCCCAAGCTCCCTTCCGAAGGGCCCACCCGTGCCCCAGGTCCAAACCTCGATCTTCACGATGTCACCCGCAAGCCACCTCTTCTCGTTCTCGAGTTATCCCTCGGATCGTTGGATTCCCTCGAAGCTCCAAAGCCCCTCTCGCCTTTAGGAGTTTGAAGGATTTAAGCCATCCGAAACGACACATTTTTTATTAGGAAGCGAAATATAGAGACTCAAAGGAATCTGGCGGGGTAGTGAGGACGAAGGGATTAGCGATAGGCGCGTTTTTGCTCATCGCCGTTCTGGCGATGGGCGAAGCTGCTGGAAGCCCGGCCATCACCGAGCCGGCCCAAAACGAGGACTTCTACAACAGGGTTAGGGCATCGGGAACCGGCTACTTCGAGGTGGGATCCTCCGTGGTGGACAGGAGGATGGGGCTTGAGTACTACAGCATCATGTACGGGGACGGCCATCTGGAGATGGATTCAAAGAGCGTCGTATCGAACAGGGCCGGAAACGTCCAGGGAACGTTGAACGGCACCAGTGTGCCCCTTAACCTCCTCGAGGACGTCAAGATGAGCTACTCCGGCAAGACCCCCATGGTGGGGATGAAGTACATCCACTCCAACGACTTCTACGGGGGCATCGGCGCTGAGGTCCAAGAGTTCTTCGAGGTGACGGAGATGGAGAAGGTCCAGACCACCTACTTCGCCTCGACCGACCCGGCATCTCAGGTATCGGACCCCGCGGGCGCTTCCGCCCTCAGAAGATCGAGCCCCGCCCATATGGTGGGGATGGACCTCGCGACCAGCTTCAACGGTACATTGCAGACCGACTATAGGTGGCACAAGATCTTCTACAAGGACATGAAAGAGCACCAGACCTTCTCCGGCGTCTTTGACGTCGAGAGGACCTTGAGGTTCCACGAGAACCCCACCTTTGAGGGGTTCAACGGCCTCTGATCGGAATCGCCGCAAAAACCGAATGCTCCGAGGCCGGAGGTCCAGAACGACCCAAATCTGGACCTCAATCCTCCATTTGATAAGTCGCTTATGGTGCCTCTATGATAGTCTCTTCTATATCCGAGGAAAAAATAAATGAAGAAGTAGTGGGCAATATAAACGATCTATAAGAGGTGATCTTCTTGGTAAAAATCGGAAAAACGATGCATGTCGCAGCCTTGACCCTGCTATTGACCCTGCTCGTCGTTGGAACGGCTCTGGCCGATGGGAGCGAGGGGGCGATCCCGCCGGAGGTGGCGGACCACACCGAGGACTGGCCCCTCCCGAACAAGGATTATGAGAACACCAGGGCCACCGTCGATTCCGCGATAAGCTCGGAGAACGTTCTGGAGCTGGGGGTGGCCTGGTCTTTTTCCATCCCTGGGATAGGCGCCTACGGAGCCGCTGCGAGCAACCCCATCATCGCGGGGGACGTCGTCTATTTCCAGGACCTCAGGTGTAACGTCTTCGCCCTGGACCTCGAGACGGGCGATGTCAGATGGTCGAAGTTCTACAACGTCACCGATGTCGTCGGTCCCAACGGCCCCGCCATCGGCTGGGGGAAGGTCTTCGTCGCAAAAGACCTCTACAACGTGACCGCCCTCAATGCCGAGACCGGCGACGAGATCTGGTCGACCCGGATCTCGGAGATCAACACCACGGGGATCGATATCCAGCCCGCCGTCTACGACGGCCTGGTCTACGTCTCCACGGTACCGGGGACCGGTGACGTCTTCTACGCGCCGGGGGGCATAGGCGTCATCAGCGCCCTCGACGCCGAGACCGGCGATGTGGTCTGGAACTTCTCCACCGTCGATTCGCCCGACCTCTGGGGGAACAAGGGGGTTAACAGCGGCGGAGGATGCTGGTATCCGCCAGCCATCGATATCGAGTCCGGGATTACCTTTTGGGGGATCGCAAACCCGGCACCCTTCCCGGGAACCGAGGAGTGGCCGAGCGGCACCAGCAGGCCTGGGCACAACCTGTACACCGACAGCATGATGGCCCTCGACCACGCCACAGGCCGGATGGTCTGGTTCCGTCAGGTCCTTGCCCACGACCTCTTCGACCACGACTTCCAGATCTCGCCGATTTTGGCGGAGCTGGATGTTGGTGGCGCCAGCCAGAAGGTGGTCTTCGGAGCAGGGAAGATGGGCAAGGTCTACGCCTTCAACAGGAGCTCCGGCGAGGTTCTCTGGTCGACGGTGGTAGGAGAGTACGACGAGACGGCCCAGCTGGACGTCCTCCCGAACGGGACCACGAGGATCTATCCGGGGGTCTTGGGCGGGGTTGAGACGCCGATGGCCTACGCCGACGGCGTCCTCTACGTCCCCGTCGTGAACATGTTCACAGACTGGACTCCGACGGCCTTAGATTCTTCGACCATCGACTTCAACAACGGGACCGGCGAGCTCGTGGCCATCGACGCCTCCACCGGCAAGATCCTCTGGATCAAGCTCCTTGAGACGATGGCCTTGGGCGGAGCATCGGTGGTAAACGACCTGGTCTTCACCGCGGAGTACGACGGCACGATCCGCGCCTTCAAGGTCGACTCTGGCGAGGAGGTCTTCGAGTACAAAGGGCCCGCCGGCATCAATGGGTGGCCTGCCGTCGCAAAGGATACCATCGTCTGGCCCGCCGGAGTTGGCGAAAATCCGTCTCTCTTCGCCCTCCGTCTCGGCGCGGCTATGGAGACGCCAGCCTATCTCCAAAACGAGACGACGGAAAACGAAACCTCAGTTGAGCCCGCCGAGTTGGTCCCGTCTGAGCTGGCCGTCTCCGCCGAGCCCGGCGCCGGAGAATGGATCCCCGACGGCGTCATATCTGAGGGCGAGTACTCAAAAGACCTCTCCTTATCCGGCGGGAACTACATCGTCCACTGGAAGAACGATGCCGAGAACCTCTACATGGCCCTGGAGGGAAGGGCCGAGGGCTTCGTGGCGATAGGCTTTGAGCCGAGCCAGGCGATGAAGGACGCCGACATGGTCATGGGCTGGGTTTCCAGGGGCAAGGCTACGGTCCTCGACCTCTATTCGACGGGGATCTACGGGCCTCACCCCCCCGACGAAGATCTCGGCGGGACCGACGACATTTTGGAGTTCGGCGGCGACGAGGCCAACGGCTGGACGGTGATCGAGTTCAAGAGGAAGATGGAGACCGGTGACGGTTGGGACAAGGCCTTCAAGCCGGGCCAGACCGTCGATATAATCTGGTCGATGTCGGGCTCCGACTCCCTGGCGATCAGACACAACGTTGGACGAGGAACGGCCAGGCTCGCTTTTGAGCCGCCCGGGGTCTGAAGCCGAAGCCTTCGCTTCAGATCGTCTTATTTTTCCCATGTAAAACCCTATTAAATCGACACCAGGGGCTGTTATCCTCCAACCCTTGGTGCTCTCTTTCGCACTTCATACCCCGCCTTTGTCACGTGTCGAATTATATCGTCCAGAGATATCCTCTGCCCTGGAATACTAAGTTCTTCTACATCAGTATCCCTGTCCGCTTCCTCCTGGTACATCTCCTGTACTGTGAGGAGATGATGCAGTACGCATAGCATCTTTCTTGCGAGGGCAACGGCTGCGAGCACCGACAAGAGCCTGATGCAGTTCGAGTCGAGAATGTGATGAATCCTGTTCTTAACTCTGGTCTTGTCGTCGATGTGACGCTCTCTCGCCCTCGTAAGATTTCTCAGATCTCGGGCATCTTTCGGAAATATCCTTGAAGGATTGATCTGACCGTTGCGGCAAAGTTCCGCGATCCACTCAGAGTCGATCGTATCCGTCTTCCTGCCGGGAACGTTCTTGATTTTATAGGCATTGGCCACTATAAGTTCAACGTGGCCCTCCAAGGCGCGATAGATAGGAACCCAGTAGCTTCCTGTAGACTCGACAGCGACAGCCTCACAACCGTTTGCATCGATCCAGTCTCTGAACTCAAAAAGTGATCTGAGGTCCATGCTGAACCTTTTGGTGAGCTATCGTCCCATCCAGAAGTAAGATCGTCGCAACTAGGAATTTCTTGTGGATGTCGGCCCCACAGCAAACGTTATACCTTCGTTGGTCCATCTTCACCCAGTCCTGATATGGGCAGTTGTAAAACCCTTCACGGGTGCAAATTCCCATACGCGTTCCAAGACGCATTCTGGCATCCGCCTGGGCAATGGTCAGTTTTAAAAACGGGATCAAAGTCCCAAAAAAAGATCGACCTTCACTGCCCATATCATGATAACAATGAGCTATAGCCGATTTTACATCCTTCGGGCATGAGCCTACGGGTCATGAGGGTTTTGCTATTGGTCATAGGTTGTTCGGGTTGTGAAGATCTTATGAATAATTCAAACTGTATGAATCTCAGAAGGGCACGAAATAATTTCAGGACTCCACAAACCAGTATCGGGACTTCAGCCAGTGATTTGAGATCAGCCCTCTGATCGTTCCCATTCCAGACCGCAAAATAAGCTCCCTCGGCTGTGCAGGGCTGTTGGACCAGGCTGAACCAATTTCGGGCTTAATCCCGTGAGAGAGCGTTATAGCTGCAAAAGGAGCAATCCGGGATTTCCTCCAGAGGAACCGTCTTTCGTCTTGTTTTTCTACATGGTTTTAACGAATAAGTTCATAAATAAGACCCATAGATTTCTCCATCATAACAAGAGATCTGACTATTCAAATAGAGGTGTTTCAAAGTGCTAAAACCCTTGATATTTGGACTGGCGTTGATTTTTCTCGTGCTGATGGCGACGGGCCCTGCCAGCGCGGCCGCCGACCATGAGGTCGCCGAGTACACCATCGCCGATGCCACGGGAGACTGGGGCTTTCCCTCGCCTTACGCCCACTACTCCCGGGGCCCCGGATACGTCAGGATGAGCTTCGTCTTCGACACCCTCGTCTGGAAGGACGACAAGGGATACCTTCCGGCCCTGGCCGAGGACTGGGAGTTCGTCGAGGACGAGAACGCCTATCTCTTCGACCTTAGAGACGACGTCACCTGGCACGACGGCGAGGCTTTCACCGCCGACGACGTCGTCTTCACCGTCGATTACATCCAGGATCACCCCTACCAGTGGGTCGACTCCGGCATAATCGACCGGGCCGAGGCTGTCGGCGACCGCAGCGTGAAGCTCTACCTATCCGAGCCCTACGCTCCCTTCATGGACCTGGTGGCCTGCACCCTCCCGATCCTCCCCGAGCACGTCTGGGATGGCGTCTCCGACCCCGCAAGCTTCAGGGATGATGAAGCCCTGGTGGGGACCGGCCCATTCAGGCTCTCCAACTACAACAAGGCCCTGGGGACTTACCTCTACGAGGCTTACGACGGCTACTATCTTGGAGCCCCGAAGGTCGGAAGGATCATCTTCGACAAGATGAGTGACCAGACCACACCCGCCGCCCTGAAGCAGGGGTCTGTGGACGCGGCCTCCGTCCCGCCCGAGGTGGTACTACAGCTGGGTGGCGAGGGATTTGAGGTGATCGAAGGCTCCCACGACTGGAACGCGAAACTGATGATCAACCACCAGAAGGAGCCATTCTCAGACTCCGAGTTCAGGCGGGCCCTCGCCCTCGCCATCGACCGCGAGGCCCTGGTGGATGTAACCCAGCGCGGCCAGGCCCTGGTGGGCAGCCTTGGACTCGTTCCCCCTGACAGCGAATGGTACAACCCTGACGTCGAAGAGTACGAGTACGATCCCGACCTGGCCCGGGAGATAATCTCTGACCTTGGACTTGCGGGCGAAGAAGTGGAGGTACTGGTGGCCGAGCGCGGAATCGTCGGCTGGCCCGGCTCCCGAGTGGCAGAGCTGATCGAGGAGCAGTTGGAGGACGCGGGCCTTGACGTCACCCTCCGATCCCTGGACGGCGCCACCCAGGACACCTTGGTGATGGCATGGGACTTCGACCTCGCCCTCCTCGGCCACGGCGGCCTCGGCGCAGACCCCGACTACCTTAGGAGGATGACCCTGGACGAGACCCTCAACAGCGCGAGGTACTATGAGGACGGCGATCTCGTCGCCCTCCTGGAGGAGCAGCAGAGCGAGACCGACGAGGACGACCGGGCCGATATGATCTTTGAGGCCCAGGAGCTCTACGCCGAAGATCTTCCGGCCATAACCCTCTACTACCCCAACTGGTACTGGGCCCACAACGGCGAGGTGGACCTGTTCTTTACAAAGGGCGGCATCGCCATCGGGGTTCCGATACCCCTGAACAAGATGGCTTTCCTCTAGGCGAAAAGGAAAAGGCCGAAGCAAGGCAGGGACAAAAAAGATGATGCTCCAACTCCTGGGGCATCATTTTATTCGAATACCCAGCAGCTCTGCTGCGCTAAGAAGGGTGACAAACTCCATTTTGGTTATAAGCTTCATTCCAAAGTCGATATCGATTACGGTCTGATAAGGAGCATCGAATCCACAACTGTGTCGGTTCACGATAGTTGGGTTGATCTATCGGTTGAAGGAGAGGTGGTCCTCAGGGACAAAGGATATTTCGGCGTTCCGGCAAAGGGAAACGACTTCACGATGAAGCGCGCAACAGCTGGTCATCCTCTAAACGATCTCGATCAGCTGCGGAACCATTTGATCAGCAAACTGAGATTTCCGGGCGAACGTCAGTTTGTTGTTATTAAGAGAGTGTTTCGATGTGCACATGTCATGGTGACGACGATCCCGAGAGTTCACGTCAAAATGGTATTTGCTGCCTTCGCTTTCGACTTATACCAGCTATGTACACTTAAAATTGCTGGAATCGTCTCAAAATAGCGGTAGCTATAGACGAAAAATGAGGAAACAGAACGATAATCGATTAAGAGCGGGGATCGAGCTAAAATAAGGGATGAATCGGAGATAATTAAAGAATGGGTAATTGTAAATAGGAATCCTCGCGAAATGCCGGATATAACGAGATATTCTATAAATCTTTACTATAAATTATGGCGAAAATGTCTGAAAATCAAACCGGTAGTGCGGAACGACGGATGGTAATATCGGTAGATCAATAATCCGCGATTTCAAGCCTTCTCCAGGGCCTGGTCCAGGTCGGCGATTATGTCGTCGGGGTCCTCGACCCCCACCGACAGCCTCACCAGGTCGTCGGTGATCCCAGTCTTCTGCCTCACGTCAGCGGGCACGTCGGCGTGGGTCATGGAGGCCGGATGCTGGATCAGGGTGTCGACGGCGCCGAGGCTTACGGCGAGGGAGCAGAGCTCGACCCCGTTCATCAGCCCCCTTCCCGCCTCGACCCCACCTCTGATCCCGAAAGACAACATGCCGCCGAAGCCGGACATCTGCTTTTTCGCGACCTCGTGCTGGGGATGGCTGGCCAGGCCCGGGTATCTGACCCAGGAGACCTTCGGATGATCCTCCAGAAACTCTGCGACCCTCATCGCGTTGCTGGCATGCCGCTCCATCCTCAGGTGGAGGGTCTTGAGCCCCCGGATGCAGAGCCAAGCCTCCAGGGGGGCCATCGTCCCCCCGGTGTTGTGGACGACGGGAGCCATCGCCTCTACAAACTCCTCCTTTCCGACGACGATCCCGCCCAGGAGGTCGGCGTGACCTCCGATGTACTTCGTACAGCTGTGGAGGACGACGTCGGCCCCGAGCTCCAGGGGCCTTTGAAACCGAGGGGTGGCAAAGGTATTGTCCACAACGGTGACGGCTCCGGCATCCCGTCCCATCTTCGAGATCAAAGTGATGTCGCAGACGGTCATGGTGGGGTTTGCGGGCGTCTCCAGGAATATCATCCTGGCCTTCTCTTCCAGCGCCTCGGCAAGGGCGTCCAGGTCCGAGGTGTCGACGAAGCTGACGTCGACCCCGAACCTGGTGAGGATCGAGGAGAATAGGCCGTATGTGCAGCCGTAGACCACGTCCGTCGATATGAGACGGTCGCCCTTCTTCAGGAGGGATAGAGCGACGGCCGTTATCGCCGCCATCCCCGAGGCGAAGGTCTGGCCCGATTCGCCCCCCTCAAGAGATGCGACCTTCCCCACCAGAGCCGCGTGGGTCGGAGTGTTCGGCATCATCCGGGCGTAGGTGTAGCCTTTTTCCCGGCCGGAAAACCGCGAGGCCCCCTCCTCGGCGCTATCGAATACGAAGGTCGAGGTCTGGTGTATCGGGATCGTATGAGACCCATAAGCCGGGTCCGGCCCCTCTCCGGCATGAACACAGCGCGTATCGAACTTGGTCTTCTCTTTCATCGTCGGATCACCTGCAACCCCGCACGGATAATTTGTTGAGCGTTTTATCTGGCCGAGTATTTATCTGGTCAGGTATTTATCTGGCAGAGTATAACATCTCTTTTGTTTTGACGCCCTTCAATCTCCTTCGACACCACGAACGACGCTGATCACCGCTCGCCTTTGAGGCGCTGTAAGAACGCCCACGAAAAAACTGTCAAAAATGTGAGATTTAAGTGCTTTTGAGGGCGTAAACCAGAAACTTTATATTCCATTAAACGATCATATATTGCCTGTTTGGTGTATCAAATGGTTGATCATTACCAACCCGTTTGTCGCTGCCATATTGGTGAGGAAGATTCCCTTCTTCCTGGAGAGAGAACAGCCTACGTCTGCCGACACTGCGGGGCTACGCCCTTCATGGACGGGCCTCATCACGACAAGAACTGTCCGAGATACAGACACTGAGCTGAGCAGGGAAAAAGACCCGCGAGAGAAATTTGGTCGTGTATGCACTTCATTGAATAGGTAGCTTAAATGTCATCAGCTCTCTAAGATTCCAAACATGGTCGGTAATCCCTTCTGCCATGGCAGGTGTTCGATACATCCATTTCCTTCCATCTAAATTGATTTCCACTTTTAGAGATTGATGAGGTTTGACGAAGTTGTA
>Ga0209408_1000245_pt1 | contig 44105 bp, 40 predicted proteins | sample AD_UKC107_MetaG_FD_184422 | JGI IMG/M metagenome (GOLD analysis project Ga0209408, IMG submission 184422) | Active sludge microbial communities of municipal wastewater-treating anaerobic digesters from Hong Kong - AD_UKC107_MetaG (SPAdes)... | ecosystem: Engineered > Bioreactor > Anaerobic >... | reverse complement strand
CTCTGGTTCATATTGTGATCGGAAATATGAAGACCTTTTTGAATGGCACATTTCATGGCGTTACTCACAAATATCTCCAGGAATATCTGGATGAATTTTGTTACCGCTTTAACCGGCGATTCTGGGAATCAGAACTCCCGCTTCGTTTGTTAAATGCTTGTATGGCCCATGCCCCAGCACCAAGCTGAGAATACTTGAGAGCCATATAAATAATTGTCCGGATCTGCCCTGGAAGAATTAGCTTTTTATATTAATAAGCACAGAAATTCCTCTTTCCATCCTGCCATCTCCTTTATTTGATCATACTGGTAAGACGCTGGAAATGAAGAGTTGCAGTGGCCTGGTGTCATCCCGGCCCCGAACAGGAATCCGGGACAGGCTGGAGTTTACCCGCCAATGTTTGTGGCGGGTTTACCCGCCAATGTTTGTGGCGGGTTTACCCGCCAATGTTTGTGGCGGATTTATCCCTTACTTGATACGGGACCGGAATGACGGAAAGAGAGCTTTTTTAGCTTTTTACGAGTTCATCAAAATTAAAATAAGAAAGAAGCATACTCATATAATATGAATGATTCTAAACAAACATCTGTATTTGACCAGCCCTGGTTTTCAAAGATAAGCCGTCCAAGCCGGTATATCGGAAATGAAATAAATTCTGTAAAGAAAGATCCTGTCATGACTGAAGTATCTATTGCCCTTGCTTTTCCAGATGTTTATGAACTTGGGATGTCTCATCTAGGATTGAAGATACTCTATAATATACTCAACAGTTATGATTGGCTTGCGGCTGAAAGAGTTTTTTCACCATGGCTGGATCTTGAAAAAGAGTTGAGATCGAGAAATATTCCGCTTAGGACCCTTGAATCAGATCGACCCCTGTCGAGTTTTGATATAATAGGTTTCAGCCTTCAGCATGAGCTTTCATATACAAATGTTTTGAATATGCTCGACCTTTCCTGCATCCCTTTTCTCGCTGAAAAGCGAGGCGAAGAGTATCCTTTGATAATTGCTGGCGGCCCGGCATGTTTTAATCCCGAGCCTGTTGCTGATTTTTTTGACCTTATTTTAATTGGGGATGGTGAAGAGGCCGCTCTGGATATATGCAGGTTGGTGCGTGATTCGAAAAGGGATAAAATGCTAAAAAAAGACCTGCTTTTTGAAATGCGCCATATCAGGGGAGTTTATATTCCTTCGTTTTTCAACATTCAATACAATATGGAAGGGCATATAAAAAGCATTGAGCCACTGGTATCTGATTACCAAAAAGTGCAAAAAGCCATTGTCAACGATATAGATGATTTCCCTTATCCTGTACATCAAATTGTCCCATTTACTGAATTGATTCATGACAGAGTTTCTTTAGAGATTTCCAGGGGATGTACTCGAGGATGCCGGTTTTGTCAGGCCGGGATGATATATCGTCCAGTCAGAGAAAGAAGCCCTGAGTCAATCCTTGAAAAAGCTGAAAAAGCTTTAAAATTAACAGGTTATGATGAGCTTACCTTATTGTCTTTAAGCTCAGGTGATTACAGCTGTATTGAACCTTTAATTAGAGTGCTGATGGACAGGCAGTCAAAAGAAGGTATTGCATTAAGTCTTCCATCATTAAGGGTAGACAGCTTAAATAGGGCATTAATTGAACAGATAAAGCGGGTTAGAAAGACAGGATTTACATTAGCACCAGAGGCAGGCAGTGACCGGCTCAGACGCATAATTAATAAAGGATTAACCAGGGAAGATATCCTTAATACAGCGAGTGCAGTCTACGGGGCAGGATGGAATTTGATCAAGCTATACTTTATGGTAGGTCTCCCTCAAGAGCAGGAAAGCGATATCTATGATATTGTCACACTGGCGAAGCAGGTCGCAAACCTGGCGGGAAAGAAAACAAAGAAGATAAAAGTAAATATTAGTGTTTCAACTTTTGTACCCAAATCCCACACCCCATTTATGTGGATGCCTCAGATTAAAGTTGAGGAAGGACGAAGGCGAATACAATTGATAAAAGAAGGGTTAAAGGGGAGCCGGGTTCGTGTTAAATGGAACGAACCTGAATTGAGCTGCTTGGAGGGTATATTCTCAAGGGGTGACAGGAGACTTAGCCCGGCATTGATAGAAGCATGGAGGCTGGGTTCCAGATTTGATGCCTGGGGAGAACGAATAAAAGGCCTGGAAGTCTGGAATGAGGCCTTCAGGCGAACTGGAATTAATCCGGAATATTATCTTAACCGGCAGAGATCTTTTGAAGAAATTTTACCCTGGGAGCATATTAGATCAGGTGTGTCAAGAAAGTATCTGGAAAATGAGTTAGAAAAGGCTTTAAAAGAAGAATTGACACCTGATTGCCGCAAAAAATGCATGGAATGCGGTGTCTGCGACCACAGAACAATCGACCCTGTTCTTTTTAATAACTGGAACACTGAGAGTAGTCCTGAAAATAAGGCCGTTGAAGACTATCCTGCAGTAGAGAGAAAATATCGACTTACATTTATAAAGGTAAAGCGTTCAAAATACCTTGGACATCTTGAAGTTGCTCAGGTTTTTATGCGTGCATTCAAAAGAGCCGGGCTTGATCTTGTTTTTTCAAAAGGCTTTCACCCTATGCCAAGAGTAGTCTTTGCTCATGCCTTGCCAGTTGGCACCGAGAGTTTGCATGAGACCGTTGATATTAAGATCAGTCAAGCTCTGGATGTATCATTCTTAAAAAGAAATATTAATAGACAATTGCCTGATGGAATTAAAATAACCGATGTCGAAGAACTTGTCTCTTCAAAAAAGGCATGCCAAATAAAAGAAAGCCATTTTCTAATAACTGTTGTTGGTGTAAAATTAAATGATAATATTATAGAAAGATTTTTAAGATCAGATTGTTTTCCTGTTATAAAGAACGGCAAAAAGGGGTCTCGGGAAATTGATGCCAGGCCGCTGGTAAAATCGATGGATCTTATTGCACCGGATACAATAAAACTCGTTATGGAGCATTTGGATGGACCGGGGTTAAAGCCCAGTGAAATTATTAATGCAGTATTTTCTTTAAAAAATTCAAACGGAGAATATATCAGTATCCTGAAAACCAGACAAGTGATTGAAAATACATAACAGGGAAGAAGAGTATTGTCGCTTAAATTGAAGCCCAGTTCTTCATTAATGCTTCATCTCACTGTGAGTGATTTTTCGAATAAGAAAGTGCAGGATTCAAAGGAATGATGAATGGGGAGTTTTTTTGCCTAACGAATTAATAATCAATGCCAGACCCTATGAAACAAGGGTTGCAATAGTTGAGAATGGCGTAGTCGTTGAACTGCAAATCGAAAGAGCGACCGGCCAGGAATTGGTAGGTAATATTTACAGAGGAACAGTTGTGAGGGTTCTCCCAGGCATGCAGGCAGCATTTGTAGATATAGGCCTTATTAGAACTGCGTTTCTTTATGTATCTGATGTGCATAAGGATTTTGTTGACTTTGAAAGGATGATGCTTGGAAACCACTTAGCAGGAGAAGGATCATCTTACCTTAATCCTGGCGATTCGTATAATAGCCGAAAGCATGATACCACTTTTCAAATAGAAGACCTGCTTCACGAAGGCCAGAATATTATGGTTCAAGTGGCAAAGGAACCTATCGGAAATAAGGGATCAAGGCTTACTTCCAATATTTCTATACCCGGAAGACATCTTGTCCTGATGCCCACAGTTGATCATATAGGAGTATCACGAAAAATAGAGGATAAAGATGAAAGAGAAAGGCTGAAAGGTATTATTAAGGAAATCAAACCTGTCCAGGGCGGAATTATTGTCAGGACTGTTAGTGAAGGTGCCACGAAAGATAAATTGAAATCCGAGATGGATTTTCTAATAAAACTATGGGCAGACATTCAGTCAAAAATGGAAAAAGGGTCCAGGCCAGTGCTTTTATATAGAGATCTATCAGTATCATTAAGAGCCGTTAGAGACTTGCTTACAATGGAGGTAGATCGCCTTGTTATAGACTCACGTGAGGAATATAATAATATTATTGAATTTATCAGTACATTTGCCCCCAAATTTAAGTACTCGGTTGAACTCTATGAAGAAGCAGACCCGATTTTTGATGCCTTTGGGATAGAGATGGAAATTTCTCGAGCACTTAAAAATAAGGTCTGGTTGAAATCCGGTGGTTATATAGTTATTGAACTAACCGAAGCCCTTACATCCATAGATGTCAATACAGGGAGTTATGTTGGCCAAAGAAATCTGGAAGAGACAATATTGAAAACAAACCTGGAGGCAGTAAAAGAGATCGCCTACCAGTTGAGATTCAGAAACATAGGGGGGCTTATTGTCATAGATTTTATTGATATGGCAAAGATTTCAAATCGCGAACGTGTGTTTATGGCCCTCAAGGAGGCCTTAAGTAAAGACAAGGCAAAAACCAATGTCCTGCAGATGTCGGATTTGGGATTAATTGAGATGACCAGAGAGAGAACTCGCACAAATTTGAACAGATTCCTGACGGAATCATGCTTTTACTGTGAGGGAAGAGGATCATTGAAATCAAAGAAGTCAATATGCTATGAGATATTCAGGGAAATGGAAAGAGAATGCGCAATCTCAAACGATAATGACCATGTTTACATCTCGGTTAATCCCGAAATTGAAATCGTCCTTAAGGAAGAAGAGCAGGAGTCAATAATAGATCTGGAAAAAAGGATAAACAGGCGAATTATTATTGCTTCTAATGGGGAATTTCACTTGGAACAATTTGAAATAAGGATTTAGTCTTTATCGCTAATTTTACCATTGCTATTCTTCGTAATATAATTATTCATGCTTGCGTTTGAATTCAGCCAAATTTTCTTTAATTTGTGTTTCAGTAAAGATTTTATTGCACTTGGTACACCGGTACAATTCTTCGACTATCTCATCATAAATTAAATCCTCGGAGAAATTGACACTATGTAGACGCATGGAAAAATTATATATTCGCACGAAGTCTTTGTTGGAACAGTTGTCACATAAAAAATACTCATGAATGTAATCCATTCACTCTTCCTCCTAATGAAACATAGGGTGCTTTGCTCTCCAGTAAAGAGAGCTTGAGTTTAAACTTATACCTATTAGAATAAACCTATGCCAGTCAGCCTGCAGATTCCATGTTTTTGGAGCCACCGTGCGGAATCGAACCGCAGACATCCTCATTACGAGTGAGGTGCTCTACCAACTGAGCTACGGTGGCTAAAAGGCAGTAGGGATAGTATAATTTTTTTTTATTTGTGTCCATGCTTTTTTAAACCTGATTATATGTTAAGAGGTCTGATTTTAATTTGTTGCGCTTATCCGTATTTCAATTTACTGTAACATCTGTGTATGTTTTGCAGGGATTATCATAAAAGAATTCTGCTTTTTAGTATAATAACATTAAGGAGGTTTTTCATGAAGGAGCCAAAAGATTACATAATTTTCCCTCTGGATTTACCCACATATAATGAGGCTATGAGTTATGTTGAGCTATTACAGGGGCATGTTGGCATTTTTAAGGTAGGTTTGGAGCTATTTATCAGTCAGGGGCCAGGGATATTAACGTCTATACGAAATGCAGGAGATTCCGGGATTTTTCTTGATTTGAAACTCCATGATATTCCAGTTACAGTTAAAAGGGCATTTCTGGCTGCCTCTCAACACGCACCCGAATTTGTAACCATTCATTGCGATGAAGGAGGAGAAAGCCTTAAAAGCGTAGCAGACAGTAACCCTGGAAATACAAAGATACTGGCTATAACTGTCTTGACAAGTCTTGATAAAAGAAAATTGAGAGAATTGGGCTATGATGAACATTTTTCAGAAGACATATCAGCTCTTGCTCTTTTAAAGGCTCGTATCGCAAAAGAAGCAGGATGCCATGGAATAGTCTGTTCTGGACATGAAGTGGGAATGATAAAAAAAGAACTGGGCAATGAATTGATTGCAGTTACTCCTGGTATTCGTCCGGAATGGTCAGTTGTGAATCAGGATGATCAAAAAAGGATAGTGACTCCCTCAGAGGCAGTTCTAAATGGCAGCGATTATGTAGTGATTGGACGTCCCATACGTGATGCTAAAAATCCAGCTGATGCTGCAAAAATAGTGGCGGAAGAGATTGCCTCAGCACTTTAATTCCGCCGTTTAAAACCTTATCTGTCAAATATATCAAGGTATTGCGTAGAGATTCGCAGAAATAAAAGCAGGTGAGAATCTTTTGAAAGCAACTGAACAGGGCATATTCCTCTTGCTTATCGTTTTTTGCTAATGTGGTCTGTTGCCTTATTAATTCTTTCTAAAATAATGTCTTTACCCAGTACTTCCATGACCTCAAAAATTCCTGGACTAACGGTTTTTCCAGTAAGCGCCACCCTGAGAGGTTGGGCAAGTTCTTTCATTTTAATCTGATTTTCACTTAGAAATTCAGTAAAGGATTTTTCAAGAGTTTCCTGATTAAAATTAGTTTGTTTTTCAAGCTTTTTATATAAACCTTGGAGTAGGGTAAGACTATTGGGGGTCAAAAATTTACTGTCTGCTTCTTTGTCAAAGGTTATATTTTCCTGAAAAAAGAACGACGCCCCTTCAGCCATTTCAACAAGTGTTTTGCTTCTTGCCTTTAGTGTTGCCACTGCCTTTTCAAGCCTTTTCGGATTAAGATCTTTGAGATTCAGCTTATTAAGGAAGGGAATCAATTCTCTTGAAAGGAATTCATTGGATGATTGTCTAATATGCCAGGCATTTACATCAAGAAGTTTATCGCCGTCGAAAACTCCAGCTGATTTGCCTACGTTTTTAAGAGAGAATTTTTCAATTAATTCTTTTCTCGAAAATTTTTCCTGGTCACCATATGACCATCCCAGTCTTGCTAATGAGTTCAATAAGGCATCAGGTAAATAGCCCATATCTCTGTAAGCAAGTACAGACATGGCACCATGCCTTTTACTCAGCCTTGTTTTATCAGGACCAAGAATCATTGGTACATGGGCATATCTGGGAATTGTTTCCCCTAAAGCCCTGTAGATCAGTATTTGCCGTGGCGTGTTATTGACGTGATCATCTCCCCTTATTATGTAATTGATGCCCAGGCTGATATCGTCAGCAACTACAGCTAAATGGTAAGTCGGGCTCCCGTTCGATCTCCTGAGAATAAGATCATCAAGCTCTTGGTTATCAAACGTTATCATGCCCTTAACCTTATCATCAAATTGAGTTATTCCATTTTGCGGGGTTTTGAGCCTGACCACAGAACCGGGCACAGGGCCCAGACCCAAATCTCGGCATGTTCCGTCATATTTTGGTTTTAAATTTTTTGCCCTTGCAGCAATTCTTTTCTTTTCAAGTTCTTCCGGTGAGCAATGGCAATGATACGCCTGTCCAGAGGCAATAAGACGTTCAATGAAGTTGTTATAAATATCATATCTCTGTGATTGGAAATAAGGGCCTTCATCCCAATCGAGCCCCAGCCATTCCATGGAATCCAGAATAGCCTTTGTAGCTTTTTCCGTTGATCTCTGCTCATCAGTATCTTCTATTCTAAGTATGAATTTTCCGCCTTTTTGCCTTGATAAAAGCCAGTTGAACAGTCCCGTTCTGGCCCCGCCTATATGAAGGTAGCCGGTAGGACTTGGTGGGAAGCGGGTAACAATTGTATCTTGCATAATAGTCAAATGATAACCTCCTGTGTTGCAATAAGGTCTTGAGATCTTTTTGAAAGTTCAAACGCTTGATTATTTATCGGATTCATATTATTAAATAAAAGTTAATGTTAAAAATGTAATTTCATTAAAGGATTCTGGAGATTAGCACACATATAAAGAGTAGACAAGAGGAACTTGTATACTGTACTGTCTGTATCTGGTTAATATAATCTGATCAATTAGTGGTGAGTTTCAATCCGCCAGAGGCGGACGAGGGTTCGATATCCCGCCCCTTGGGGCGTTCAATGCTTTTTAAGATACCCCGCTGATCTGCGGCGGGGTAGTTTATTTTCGTTTATTAAAGCTTTGTAAAAATGAACAGTTTCAATACCTCTCCTATTATGCAACGGAAATAGTGGAGCACCAATTGCATACTGCGGAATTAAAAAATATCAAAGTTTCTGCATATTCAGGATACAAAGCCAACGAGAGGCCAATTTTTTTTATTCTGGATGGACGCAAATATATTGTGACTGAAATTTTAGAACGGTGGTATGAAGAAGATGGTTATTATTTTAAGATAGTGGCCGATGATCAGTGCACATATAAACTTAAATGGAACAGCATACAGGATTTATGGTATATCATATTGGGAGTCTGAAATATATCACTCTGTTGTACTGTATGTCCAATTATAGCTTATAGGGCTTGCATCAAGGATATTCATTTTTGGGTGCAGGAGTTCCTCATTAAGCTTCAGCCAGTTGTATGCCGGTTTGAGTTTTCGAAGTTTGCCGTCTTCAGGTGGCTTGGAGTGAACAGTATGATCAAAAAACGCCTCCAGAACAGCAAAATATGTTTTTTCTCCCTGGTAGAGATAATTGGATTTGAAGGCATCAGAAGTCATATCCTCTCGTTCAGCTATTGCCTCGATTTGTTTTTCGGGCACCTGTATAAGAAATGATTTTGAGACCCCTCGTTCATAGTATTTATACATAATACGTGATTCTGAGCTGGAGACATATACAGTCGATATTGAATCAAGTTTCCTTAAAAGCTGTGCAGCAATGAGACCTGCAGTACGTCTCCCCCCTGCACTATGATGGCATCCATAATATTCAAAGAGTTTGTTTTGAATGATATGCGCCTCCTTGTCACCATTCTCATATAAATTGTTTTGAATATATCTAAGGCTTTTTGCCAAATCTTCTGCTGCATCAGCAATTGGCCAGTCGATTTTTACATGAAAATTAGTCAGCGAATATCTATTTTTCTTTTTGATTGCTGAGTCTTGTTGTATGAGTAATGCATAGTCAACGTTTAATAGATTTTCAATGAAGTCTAAGAAACCCGGGTCGTCAAAATACCTAATATTTTTATGGAAACGCTTAAATAAGGGAAAATTAGGCAAATACTCCAGATTCTTTTTTATCACGCTGTTTTCGGGGAAGAATCGGATATAGTTTCTTAATTCCGGGCTAACGGTATCTTCGCAGAATATTACAAAAAATGTATTAAATAATTCCGATTCTCTTTCTATTTTCTTTGATTTTGGTTTTACTTCTCGTTTATCAGGAAAAGCATATTCTATGCCGTTTTTTTGATAATTATAATAAGATTCTATGAGGGATATTTTCATTAAACGGCGTTCTAAGGCATCTCTAAGAATTTCGTAAAGCGATCGTCTTAGTTTCTTGTAGTAATTAAGTCGTTCTCTGAATTTCCACATAGTCAAACTGCAATAATCATTTTAAAAGAGTAAAGTTATAGTGTCTGATAGCTTATAAAATGATAGTTTTATATGAATAGAATTAATTTAAGATTGTAATAGATAGACTGTTAGTTAATTCTATATTTTAGAAAAAGATAATGGAAAATGCATATAACTGTCAATAAAAAATGAATATTTCCAATATTTTGATTCGATGAATCAGAAAAAATAGCTATAGTTAATGGCTATATAAAAGCATTAATGGGAAAGAATTCTATTATAATCCATATCCCGATCCCAGTGATATGAGAATCGCAGCATGAGTTTGTGGAAAGTCTTTAAATGAGTAAGAAAATAATTAATTTTCTTGACAAAAAGTAGGTGTTTTATATACTTATCATTTTATTTTATCTTTAGGATAAACTTATTATATTGTTCTTTAATAAGGTTTCTGCACAATGATAATTGATCTGCGAACCATTTTAGATAGTCCTCAAAACTATAAATTTACTCTTGAAGAAGGTTGGTGGGGCAATGAGAAAACAGATGTTCAGATACTGGGACTCGAAGGCCCTTTAAAGGTTCAAATAACTATTTCGAGGGTTGGAAGCAAGTATGTGGTCAATGGTCATTTATCAGGATGGGCTCGTCTTAGATGTGCAAGGTGCCTTGAGCCCTATGTGTATAATTTAAAGGCAGACTTTAGTCTGTATTTGATATCTCCTCCTTCGGATACTCCTGGTGAGATTGAACTTGGGGAAGGCGATATGTCTGTTGATTTTACTACAGGTGACGATGAAATCAACCTGTATGATATTGTTAGAGAACAGGTTTATTTATCATTGCCCATTAAATTTCTTTGCCGCGAAGATTGTTCAGGATTGTGTCCTATCTGTGGTGCAGACTTAAATAAGATTGTATGTGATTGCCAGCAAAAAACTGGTCATCCTGGTTTTTCTAAATTGAAAAACCTTATACTTAAAGGAGTATAAATATTACTTATGGCAGTACCAAAAAAGAAAACATCAAAATCGAAACGCGATATGCGCAGGTCTCATGATAGGGTCAAAATGCCCAATGTGTCTATCTGCCCAAAGTGTAATGAACCAGTATTACCTCATCATGTATGCCAAGAATGCGGGACGTATAAAGGCCGGAGCATAATTAAGACCAAAGAGAGCTAATATGAACATAGCTGTGGACGCCATGGGTGGTGATCACGCCCCAGCGGTTGTTGTTCAGGGTGCGTTGCAGGCTGTTATTGAGCTGGGTATTGATATTACTCTTGTTGGAGATAATAAAATTCTTTCAAAAGAAATTGACTCCAAAGTGTCCTCAGGTCATATTACTCTCCATCACTGCAAAGAAGCAGTTCAAATGGGTGAGCCTCCGCTAAAGGCTATACGTCAAAAAACAGATTCGTCTATAAGAGTAGCCTTTGAACTTGCAAAGAAAGGGACTGTAGATGCTGTTGTGAGTGCAGGCAATTCGGGAGCAACTTTAGCTGCTGGCATTATGACGTTAGGCCGGATTTCAGGAGTAGAAAGACCTGCAATTGCAAGTCTTCTTCCAGGGGAAAATGGTCCTGTTGTTTTAATAGATGTCGGAGCTAATGTAAATTGCCGTCCGGCTCATCTCTTTCAATTTGGAGTAATGGCCAATGCCTTTGCATCTTCATGTTTAGGTATAGAAAATCCTAAGATTGGGTTATTGAGTGTTGGCGAGGAAGAATGCAAGGGCAATGAACAAGTGAGGCTGGCGTATGAATTGTTTGAGAAAAGCAAATTGAATTTTTTCGGAAATGTTGAGGGTCGTGATATCTTTTCCGGTGATGTGGAGATTATTGTATGCGATGGCTTTGTCGGTAATGTAGCGTTAAAGCTCAGTGAAGGAATGGTAAAGATTATGACAAAACTGTTGACAATGGAACTTATGAAATCAGTTTTGGGCAGGACACTGCTTCTTCTTGGCCGCGGCCCTTTTGAAAGATTTAGAAAGAAATTTGATTATGAGGAATATGGAGGGGCTCCTCTGCTTGGAATAAATGGTGTCGGTATCGTATGCCATGGAGGTTCCTCGGCCAGGGCTATCAAAAATGCCATTAAACTGGCAGCTGTTTACGTGGAAAATAGAGTCCTTGAAAAGATGGTTGTATCCTTAAATACTGTATCTGGCTCTATGAGCCATGCTGATACTGCATAGCTGGAGATAAGGATTATGTCCGGGCCTGTTTCGAGGGTTGTAGTGATTACGGGAGGCTCCAGGGGAATAGGTCGTTCAATTGCCTTGAAGTTTTCAGAAGAGAATCCGAAGATCATAATTATACATCTTGATCCGGATGGGGTGGATTCGGAAAATACACTGCATGAATTGTCATTGAGGGGAATAGAAGCGGTCAGTCACAGAATTGATGTATCATCTTTTGAGGCTATGGATACATTATTCGGCGATATTATTTCAAGGTTCAAAAAGATTGATGTCCTTATCAATAACGCCGGTATTACAAGGGACAAGCTATTTATTCGCATGAGCCAAGAGGACTGGGACAGGGTTCTCAGGGTTAACCTTCAGGGGGTGTTTAATTGTACCAGGGCGGCAGTCAGATCGATGATCAGACAGAAGAAAGGCCATATAGTAAATATATCTTCAGTTGTTGGCCAGATAGGAAATATCGGTCAGGCGAATTATTGTGCTTCAAAGGCTGGCATCATGGGTTTTACCAAGAGCATTGCCAGAGAGGTAGCAGGCAGAGGTATTAATGTTAATGCTGTAGCACCTGGTTTTATTGATACAGGGATGACTGCTGTGCTTCCTGAAAGGGTAAAGCATATATTTTTGCAGCAGATACCATTAGGTAAGTTTGGCAGGCCGGAAGACATTGCGGAGACAGTTTACTGGCTTTGTTCCGATGCAGCAGCTTATATTACCGGACAGGTAATTCATGTGAACGGCGGTCTATATATGTAAAGTATACGAGCTGTATTGGGATGGCATGGATGAAATCATCTGCCAGGAAGATCAGAAGTTATAAGTTTATTATTATACCTCAATTTATTATCGCTAAAACAGCGTGTTGAAAATTGTGTGGAGAGGAAGTAAATAATGAGTGATTATGATTCAAGGGTTGTGGTTATTACAGGCGGGTCGAAAGATATTGGCCGTTCCATTGCCTTGAAGTTCTCAGAAGAAAATCCTCGAATTATAATCATGCATTTTGATCCAGATGATATGGATTCGGAAGATACACTAAATGAATTGTCATTGAGGGGAATAGAAGCGGTCAGTCACAGGATTGACGTATCGTCTTTCGAGTCTGTTAAGGCATTATTTGGCGATATTATTTCAAGGTTCAAAAAGATTGATGTCCTTATAAATAACGCAGGTATTACAAGGGACAAATTGTTAATGCGCATGAGCGAAGAGGACTGGGACAGGGTTCTCAGGGTCAACCTTCAGGGGGTGTTTAATTGTACCAGGGCGGCAGTCGGATCGATGATCAGGCAAAAGAAAGGACATGTCGTGAATATAGCCTCAGTTGTTGGTTTGATTGGCAATGCCGGTCAGGCGAATTATTGTGCCTCCAAGGCTGGTATTATGGGTTTTACAAAGAGCATTGCAAGAGAGGTGGCAGGCAGGGGTATTAATGTTAATGCTGTAGCACCTGGTTTTATTGATACAGGGATGACCGCTGGGCTTCCTGAAAAGGTGCGGGAAGCATTCCTGCAACAGATACCTTTAGGTAAGTTAGGCAGGCCGGAAGATGTTGCAGAGGCGGTTTACTGGCTCTGTTCAGATGCGTCAGCTTATATTACGGGACAGATTATTAATGTGAATGGCGGCTTATATATGTAAGCAGATTTATTTAGATTTGTTGTATTTAAATATTTTTAAGTTGAGTTTTTGTGCAACTGAAATAAAAAACAAAAACTTAATAAGTTCAAGATGCTGGACAAACTAATTTTGGAGGTAAAGTTGCATGGCAAGTGTTGAAGAGAAAATCATAAAGATTATTTGCGAACAACTGGATGTTGCTGAAGCAGATGTGGTTCTTGAGGCTTCTTTTGTTGATGATTTAGGTGCAGATTCACTTGATCAGGTTGAGCTGATAATGGCGATGGAAGAAGAGTTTGATATTTCTATCCCTGATGAAGATGCTGAGAAAATAGTCACCGTACAAAATGCGGTTGATTATATCAAAAATGCCAAGGGGGATTGATTCGGCTTACCTTAAATAGAAATCAATTCTGAACAAGAAAAGGAGCATCTACATGGCCAGAAGGGTTGTTGTGACAGGCCTGGGAATGGTCACTCCCCTGGGTACCGGTGTTAAGAAAAATTGGGAAGCGGTTTGTTCTGGCGTATCGGGAATTGGACGTATATCAAAGTTTGATGCATCTGGCTTATCATCTCAGATTGCAGGTGAGGTTAAAGACTTCTGTTCCGAGGATTTTTTGGACAAACAGCAGGTCAGAAGGTTTGATATTTTTATACATTACGCTGTTGCTTCCGCTAAGATGGCTATGGAGGATTCAGGTTTAAAAATCAACAGCTCCAATTGCCAGCGTATCGGTTGTATAACAGGATCAGGCCTCGGTGGTTTGACCATGCTGGAGCATTATCATCTGGTAATGCAGGAAAAAGGACCTCGCAGGATCAGCCCGTTTTTTATCCCTGGCATGATTGCGAATATGGCTCCTGGCCAGATCGCTATCGAGTTTGGAGCCAAGGGGCCTAATTTTTCAATAGAAACGGCCTGTGCAGCCAGCTCTCATGCAGTTGGCGAGGCTTTCAGGTTTATACGCGAGGGCATTACTGACGCCATGATAACAGGAGGAGCGGAGGCGGTCGTTACACCTCTGGCTATTGGAGGATTCTGTTCAATGCGGGCACTTTCAACGAGGAATGATGACCCGCAAAAGGCATCCCGGCCTTTTGATCTGAATCGGGACGGTTTTGTGGTAGGTGAAGGTTCAGGAATAATGATTATTGAGGAAATGGAGCATGCGGTTAATCGTGGAGCCAATATCTATGCGGAGATAGCAGGATATGGCTTAAGTGCAGATGCTTATCATGTATCAGCTCCTCACCCTGAAGGAGAAGGAGCAATTAACTGCATGGAAATGGCACTTAATTGTGCAGGCCTGAAACCCGAGGAAATTGATTACATTAACGCACACGGCACATCCACTGAATTAAATGATCTATCTGAAACAAAGGCAATTAAGGCTGTATTCGGAGATCATGCCTATAAGCTTGCCGTAAGCTCAACAAAATCCATGACAGGGCATTTGCTTGGTGGTGCAGGTGGTGTTGAAGCTGTTTTTTCAGTGCTTACGATAAATCGAGGTATTATTCCGCCGACAATCAACTATGAAACTCTGGATCCAAAGTGTGATTTAGACTATGTTCCTAATGTAGCAAGGCATTCAAAAGTTGTAACGGCAATGTCAAATTCCTTCGGATTTGGCGGTACAAACGCCTCTTTAATTTTCAAGGCGTTTGAACCATGAAAAATAATGATTTCGCCATTGAAAAGAAAAGACTCCTGTAAGGTTAGAAGTATGGAAATTATTTTAGGTTCGGATCATGGCGGATTTGATTTAAAAGAAGCCTGCAAGTCTTATTTGGAGAAGCTTTCCGGTTATAAGATTAAGGATGCGGGAGTATTCAGTCACGAGTCATCGAATTATCCGGAAATCGCACATCAAGTAGCTAAAGCAATTGCTGCCGGTGAATATGCAAGAGGAATCCTGGTGTGTGGTACTGGATTAGGAATGAGTATTGTGGCTAATCGTTACAAAGGTGTAAGAGCGGCACTCTGTCATAACCTTTACACCGCCCGAATGGGCAGGTTACATAATGATGCAAATATTCTGGTTATGGGAGGCAGGGTCATAGGAGTGGCCCTTGCCCTTGAAATGGTGGATATTTTTCTCACAGTGCCTTTTGAGGGTGGGCGGCATAACGTTAGATTAAATCAAATTGATAGCGAGGCATATTTTGGAGGAAAAAAACTTACTACAGACTGATCCCGAAGTGTATAAGGCTATACGGGCAGAGATTGAAAGAGAAAAAAACAATCTTGTAATGATTGCATCAGAGAATTATGCCAGTCGAGCAGTAATAGAGGCTCAGGCTAATGTTATGACCAATAAATACGCTGAAGGATATCCTGGTGCCAGGTATTACGGCGGATGCGATTATGTTGACCAAGTTGAAACCCTGGCTGTTGAACGAGCGAAGAGGCTCTTTAATGCTGACCATGCAAATGTTCAGCCACATTCAGGATCTCAGGCCAACATGGCAATTTATATGAGCTTTTTAGAGCCAGGCGATCTAATAATGGGTATGAGCCTTTCCCACGGGGGTCATTTAACTCACGGCAGTTCAGTGAGTTTTTCAGGTAAGATATATAAATCGGTATTCTATGGCGTTGATCAGCAGACGCAGCGAATAGACTATGATCAAGTCAGGGATCTTGCTCAAAAACATAAGCCTAAAATAATCGTTGCCGGATCAAGTGCCTACCCAAGGATTATTGATTTTCAACTTTTCAGAGATATTGCACATGAAAATGGCGCCTACCTCATGGCTGATATAGCTCACATTGCCGGGCTGGTCGCTGTTGGCAAGCATCCTTCTTCAATTGGTGTGGCTGATTTTACATCAACAACAACACACAAAACACTTAGAGGACCCAGAGGGGGGCTTGTATTATCCCAGGGCGATTATGCTAAAAAAATTGACAAGAGCATATTTCCGGGAATACAGGGCGGCCCTCTAATGCATGTTATAGCCGCAAAAGCAGTTGCCTTTGGGGAGGCATTAAAGCCGGAGTTTGCTGTTTACCAGGATCAAATTATCAAAAATGCAAAGGTACTCGCAGAAGAATTGCTTAAATCTGGTGTTGATCTGGTATCAGGAGGAACCGATAATCATCTGGTGTTAGTGAATTTGACACAGAAAGGTATGACCGGCCAGGATGCGGAAACAGCTTTAGGCAAGGCCGGAATTGTTGTAAATAAAAACACTATTCCATTTGATACGAGAGGCCCAAGGGTTACAAGCGGACTTAGATTGGGGACCCCTTCACTCACCACAAGAGGCATGAAAGAACCTGAGATGCAACAGATAGCCGGCTTTATAGTGGAGGCACTTGATAATATAGATTCGGAGAGCCAGCTCAGTAAGATCAGAAAATCAGTTAATGAGCTGTGCAGAAATTTCCCAATATACCAGTATCTTAATGAGGAATAAACCTTGACAAGGCCATCATGGCCTCAATACTTCATGGATATTGCAAGTATGGTGGCCAAAAGATCTACATGCCTGCGAAGGCAGGTCGGCGCCATATTGGTAAAAGATAAAAGGATACTGGCTACTGGTTATAACGGCGCTCCTGCAGGGTTAAGTCATTGTGAGGATGTGGGTTGCATGAGACTGAATTCCTCTATTCCTTCTGGAGAAAGGCATGAGCTTTGCCGTGGGCTTCATGCCGAACAAAATGCAATTATTCAGGCAGCTTACCATGGGATTTCAATCGCAGGTTCAACTCTTTATTGTACAAATAAACCATGCGTAATCTGTTCAAAAATGATTATCAATGCAGGTATTGAAAAAGTTGTTTTTTTGGATGGTTATGATGACCCTCTGGCGGATAGAATTTTACAGGAAGGAAATATAGAGGTTGTAAAATTTGAAAAATGAGATGTCCATTTTGTTCGAAAATAGAAAATAAAGTTATTGATTCCAGGTTGAGCAAGGACGGCAGAACAATCAGGAGGAGAAGGGAGTGCCTCGGATGCGAAAGGCGGTTCACCACTTATGAAAAACTGGAAGATGTTCTTCCTCTCGTCATTAAGAAGGACGGAAGGCGTGAGCCTTTTAACAGAGATAAGATAATCTCAGGAATACGCAATGCCTGCCAGAAATTGCCAATCAGTATGACAAAGATAGAAGAGTTTGTGGATTCGTTAGAAATTCATTTTCAGGAACTTGGAAAAAAGGAAATTGAAAGTTCAGATATTGGTGAGATGGTCATAAATAAGCTGAAGGAGTGGAATGAAGTTGCTTATGTTAGATTTGCTTCAGTTTACAGACAATTTAAGGATATTAATGAATTTATGTCAGAGTTGACTGATATACTAAAAAATAAGAAAGATATGGAATGAGATCAGTTCTATATTTGATAATGAACTACCCCGCCGCAGAGCAGCGGGGTATCTTAAAAAGCATTGAACGCCCCAAGGGGCGGGGAATCGAACCCTCGTCCGCCTCTGGCGGATTGAAGCCAATTTAATTTTTATAGCTGCTCTTGAGGCGTATTAACGGCCTAATGATAAGTGTAGATACCAAATTTATGAAGGAAGCTTTGCGTCAGGCACGTAGAGGTCTGGGCAGAACATCTCCCAATCCTGCCGTAGGGGCGGTGATTGTTAGAAATGGAAAGGTAATATCAGGCAGCTACCATAAAAAGGCCGGTTTTCCACATGCAGAAGTTGAGGTATTAAAGAAATTAGGTAAAAATATTCAGAAAGATGATATACTCTATGTAACTCTTGAACCTTGTAATCACTATGGAAAAACCCCCCCTTGCACTAAAGCTATTTTAGAAAGCGGTATCAGGAAAGTAGTAATCGGCACAAGGGATCCCAATCCAGGTGTTCAGGGTGGCGGGTGTGAATTTTTAAGAGGTAAAGGTGTCGAGGTAGTAACAGGTGTTTTAGAAGAGGAATGCAGACAGCTAAATGAAGTCTTTTTTAAATACATTTCATCAAATCGCCCTTTTGTAATTGTAAAATCAGCCTTGACCCTGGACGGATGGAGTGCGACGGTAACCGGGGATTCGAAATGGATAACAAACGAGGAATCAAGGCAATTTGTTCACAGGTTAAGAGATAGAATAGACGTGATAATGGTTGGAGTGGGGACGGTTTTATCTGATAATCCTCAGCTGACAACGCGTCTTTCACATGGACGAGGCAGAGACCCTATCCGCCTTATTGTAGATACTGAATTAAAAACTCCTTTAAACGCCAATGTAATTAATCATAGCTCCTTGGCTGATACTATTTTGGTTGTTGGCCCAAATGTTTCGTCTCAGCATATTGAAAACTATCAAAAAAAAGGTGTCTCAGTTATTGTTTGTCCTATCAAAAACGGAAGGATAGATCTAAATGCACTAATGGACATTTTGGGAAAAATGTCACTGTCAAGCCTGCTGGTTGAAGGCGGAGCTTCTATAATAGGATCAATAATCAGAGAAAGACTTGTAGATAAGTTTTACATTTTTAAATCCCCAAAAATTCTTGGCGGGGATGATGGTATTGCAATGGCTGAAGGAAGGGGTCCAAGAGAGATGAGTCGTTGTATATCATTAAGTAAAATTCAAACAAAAAGATTTGCAGATGACATTCTTATAGTGGGCTACCCAACATTCTAGATTAATTTTCATCCTTTTCTTTTTTTAGTGTTTTCAGCTCTTTCAACTAAAAAAGAATTGAGGTCTTTAAGAGTTACAAGATAAAATGTTTACCGGATTAGTAGAAGGCATCGGGATTGTAAAGGATGTCAGGCAAAAAACAGATGATATGCGACTGACTGTTTCACCTGTTTTTGATATGAAGGATATCAAGGTGGGAGAGAGCATTGCTGTTGACGGTGTATGCCTGACGGTAACTGAAGTGTTAAAAGATCGCTTCAGCATGGACGTTTCAGGCGAGACTCTTTTGAGGAGTACTCTCCATAATTTGAGACAGGGAAATGAGGTTAATCTGGAAAGGGCATTACTCCTTACTGACAGGCTTGGAGGGCACCTGGTTTCAGGTCATGTGGATGGAGTCGGCGTAATATTAAAAAAGGAAAAAAAAGAAAGATATTTTCTTATTAAGATAGAAATTAATGAACAGCTTTCAAGATACACTATTGAGAAAGGTTCAATTGCAGTAGACGGGATCAGTTTAACCATAAATCGATGTGAGGATAGGTTTTTTGATGTAAATATTATACCTCAGACCGCAAAGGAAACTATTATTTTGCGAAAAAAAGTTGGAGATATGGTAAATATTGAAACGGATATGATAAGTAAATATGTTGAAAAACTTATTTTAGGAAAAGAGTCAACAAATAGAAGAAACATAAATACAGGCATTGATTTTGAGATGCTTTTGAAAAGAGGTTTTATTAAATAGAATGACTATTTCAAAGATAGAGGAGATATTAGAGGATTTGAGGCAGGGCAGGATGATAATTCTTGTCGATGATGAGGACAGAGAAAATGAGGGAGATTTAACTATAGCAGCTGAGAAGATCACCCCTGAAGCCATAAATTTTATGGCAAAATATGGACGAGGCTTAATATGTTTGACCCTGAGCCCGGAAATTACTGAAAGGCTGAAATTGCAACCGATGGTTTATAATAATCGGTCAGCGTTCAAAACCGCCTTCACCACATCGATCGAAGCAAGATCTGGAGTAACAACGGGCATATCAGCAGCTGACAGGGCTCATACAATTTTGACTGCTGTAGCAGATGATTCCAAACCGGAGGACCTTGTTCAGCCGGGTCACGTATTTCCCATAAGGGCGAGAAGGGGTGGAGTGCTGTTCAGGACTGGCCAGACAGAAGGCTCAGTTGATTTGGCGCGACTCGCTGGCCTGAAACCTGCCGGGGTGATATGTGAGATAATGAACGAGGACGGCACTATGGCTCGAATGCCCGAACTCAAGAAATTTTCAAAGAAATATGGGATCAAAATTGCTACAGTGGCAGATGTCATTGAGTATCGGATGCGAAAGGAGTCTTTTGTTCATAAGACTGAGGAGACTATTTTGCCCACACCTTTTGGTGAGTTCAGGGCCATGGCTTTTGTTAATGATATTGACGATAACGAACATCTTGCATTGGTGAAAGGTGATATTGACCCTGAAAAGGAGATTATGGTCCGTGTTCATTCCGGATGTCTCACCGGAGATGTATTCGGATCATATCGTTGTGATTGCGGTGAGCAATTAAAGATGGCTATGTCTATGGTTCAGAAGGAAGGCCTGGGGGTCATATTATATCTTCAGCAGGAAGGCAGAGGGATAGGTCTGGCAAATAAAATCAGGGCTTATGCATTGCAGGATAAAGGTTTTGATACTGTTGAAGCAAATGAGGAACTGGGTTTTGACGCAGACCTGAGAGACTATGGAGTGGGTGCCCAGATTTTAGCTTCACTTGGAATAAAAAAGATGAAGTTAATGACGAATAATCCCAAAAAAGTAATCGGTTTAGAAGGTTATGGTCTTGAGGTCACCGGGAGGGTACCGATTGAGATCGAGCCAAGGCCTGAAAATCGTAAATATCTAACGACAAAATGTGAGAGACTTGGACATCTTATGAAGTTTTTTGAAAAACCGGTTGTTTGAAATTTGAAATGGGTTATCCGGAATTCAGTTTTTTAAGTTTATTCCGGGACGCGTAATCAACGGGAGGTATATATGCCCAGAATAATTGAAGGCCGTCTATCGGCAGAGGGTTTCAGATTTGCCATTGTAGTAAGCAGGTTCAACGATTTTATCAGTTCAAAACTTGTTGAAGGCGCCATTGACGCCCTTACAAGACATGGAGCATCTGATGATAAGATTTCCTTAGTAAAGGTTCCTGGGGCCTTTGAAACTCCGCTTGCAGCAAAAAAGTTGGCGAAAAGTAATAAATATGATGCTGTTATATGCCTTGGAGCTGTTATACGCGGGGGTACCCCACATTTTGATTATATTGCATCTGAAGTTTCAAAGGGGATCGCAAATGTTGCCCTGGAAAGCGGTGTTCCTGTTGCCTTTGGAGTTTTGACTACAGATAATCTGGAACAGGCTATTGAAAGAGCGGGATCAAAATCAGGAAATAAGGGTTATGATGCTGCTATATCGGCCATAGAGATGCTTAATCTGTTTAAAGAATTGGAATAAATAATGCTGCTTGTTTTTTTGGTGATAAGCATTTAGTTATATTTATTTAATCCTTAATGTTTGACGGCTTGGTAAAAAGTGTATCTCCCAGCGAGGGCGGGATTTAATAAGCGCTGTCCCGCATCCTTTTTCTCCTGTTTGTGTATTGGATACAGTAAGTTGCCACGGTAAAGTTTTTCAGGCAAGTCATATGATACGGAATCATCAGTCGTTAGCGGGAACGCTATTTCTCTTGGCTGTTTGTTCATCGTTTAACCTCCGTTTTAAGTTGGCTCTTTTTCCAAATCCGTCCGTAATTCGGTTTTTCATTAGTCCACTAGACTTCATGGTAATATATACGGCGAACGCATTTTTCATTGATTATAGCGTGTGGCGGTGAGCGAAATTAAGTGGTAGTTTTTTTCGAAGGCGGAAAATTCCCGGTAGCTTGCTGCTGGTTTTTCAAATGGATTTTCTTAAATTTATTAAAGGTTTTCATATCAAGTTTTTAGGAATTTCTCTGAGATTCAATGATAAAAAATGGGTAAAAGAAGAAGGGCCAGAGAGCTTGCTTTGCAGGTCTTGTTTTCTTTGGAATTCATCCATGATGATCCAAATGATGCATTTGAGCTGATATGTGGAAATTTCAATTTTCCAAAGTCAATCAGGTCATTCTCAAAAAAGCTTGTTTTGGATGTTTATCAACAAAAAGGGGAGCTTGACAGGCTGATCGGGAAGGCATCAGAGAACTGGCGTGTGGAAAGGATGGCCAGATTAGACAGGTGTATATTGAGGCTGGCTGCCCTGGAAATCATATTTCTTGAAGACATTCCTCCGAGAGTATCCATTGATGAAGCAGTAGAATTGGGAAAAAAATTCGGCAGTGAAAATTCCAGCAGGTTTATTAATGGATTATTGGACAGTATTTTAAATTCGCTTGATAAAAAGGAACAGTAAAACTTGATGGACTCGTAAAAAGTCGTCACTCCGTCACCGCGCTTGACGCGGGGCCGGAATGACAGAAAAAGAGAATTTGTGACTTTTTTCGAGCTCATCAGACTTGCTGCAGTTACTTTTCGTTTTCTTCTCAGTATCTTGTGAAAAAAAATAATCCCTGGTTAACTCATGATAACCATGTAATGTTTAATAAATAATCATTATGAATTAATTGAAAGGAAAGATATACAATGAAATATGAACCCCAGAAAATTGAAGCTAAATGGCAGACTTTTTGGGAAGAGGAAGGCCTTTTTAAAGTTACTGAAGATTCAACACGTGAAAAATACTATCTTCTGGAGATGTTTCCTTATCCCTCAGGAAAAATACATATGGGGCATGTACGCAATTATACCATTGGAGACGTCGTAGCCAGATATAAAAGAATGCTTGGTAAGAACGTTCTTCACCCGATGGGATGGGATTCCTTTGGTATGCCTGCTGAGAATGCTGCTATTGAGAATAATACACATCCTGCACAGTGGACCTCAGATAATATTGATGCAATGAAAGCACAATTAAAGATGATGGGCTTCAGCTATGACTGGGGCAGGGAGGTTACGACCTGTGACCCTGAATACTATAAATGGGAACAGCTGATTTTTTTAAGAATGTATGAAAAGGGACTTGCTTATAAAAAACGCTCTTTTGTTAACTGGTGCGAAAAATGCCAGAGTGTTCTTGCTAATGAGCAGGTGGTAAATGGTTGTTGCTGGCGCCATACCGATCAGGAAGTCAACATGAAAGAAATGGATAGCTGGTTCCTTAAGATCACGGATTATGCCGATGAAATTCTTGATTATTGTGACAGGCTTCCAGGATGGCCGGATAGTGTTTTGAAAATGCAAAAGAACTGGATTGGAAAAAGCTATGGGGCCATTATTCGGTTTCCTCTTGTGGATTCGGATAAGATTATAGAGGTTTTTACAACAAGGCAGGACACAGTCTTCGGTGCAACTTTCATGTGTCTAGCACCTGAACATCCCATGGTAAACGAGATAATTAAAGGTTTACCACAGGAAGAAGAAGTTCTTGCTTTTATAGAGCGTACACTCAAAATGGATAATTTTTTGAGAACAGCGGATTTTACTTCAAAAGAAGGTGTTTTCACTGGAAGATACTGTTTTAATCCCGTGACAAATGAACAGATTCCGATCTACGTGGCTAATTTTGTTCTATTTGATTATGGAACTGGGGCAATTATGGCTGTGCCAACTCATGATCAGAGAGATTTTGAATTCGCCAAGAAATATGGTCTGCCTCTGAGAGTAGTTATCAGTCCTCCAGATCAGCGTATCGATGAGGATACAATGACAGAAGCCTATGTCGAGGAAGGGGTTTTGATAAATTCCCATCCCTTTAATGGCCAGCGGAATATGGAAGCTCTGGATTCAATCGCTGAGTATCTTGAATCAAAAGGTCTCGGCCGTAAGACAGTAAATTATAGACTTAGAGATTGGGGTATATCACGGCAGCGTTACTGGGGAGCACCCATACCAATCATCTATTGTGATAAATGCGGCACAGTGCCTGTTCCGGAAGATGATCTCCCGGTTGTTCTCCCTCTGGATCTTGACCTGAGATCAAATGGAGCGTCCCCTTTGCCTTTTGAGCCATCATTTTTTGAAACCGTTTGTCCTAAGTGTAAAGAGAAGGCAAGGCGTGAAACAGATACAATGGATACATTTGTAGAGTCTTCCTGGTATTTTGATCGATATGCCTGCCCTGACTTTGACCTTGGACCCCTTGATGTAAATAAAGTGAATTACTGGATGCCTGTAGATCAATATATTGGAGGTATTGAGCATGCAATCCTCCATTTACTTTATTCACGATTCTACACTAGAGTTATGAATGATTTTGGCTATTTAAGTATCAGGGAACCATTTTCCAACCTGTTGACTCAGGGAATGGTTTGTAAAGAGACTCAGCAGTGTCCTACACACGGATATCTATACCCTCATCAGGTCAAGGAAGGCCTGTGCTCCATATGCCAAGCTGAAGTTATTACAGGCAGCACTGTAAAGATGTCAAAATCAAAACGGAACGTGGTAGATCCCCAGGATTTAATTGACCAGTATGGTGCTGATACTGTTCGAATGTTTTGTCTGTTTGCCTCCCCTCCCGAAAAAAGTCTGGAATGGAGCGATCAGGGAGTTGAGGGATCTTACCGCTTTTTGAATCGCGTTTGGCGTCTTATTATTGACAATCTTGAAGATTTGAAAAGAGTTTCGAGCTACGATGGCAAGGCATCATTAAGGGGTCAATTAAAATCCCTTCACCGTAAAACACATCAGACTATTAAAAAGGTTACAAACGATATTGAGGATCGTTTTCATTTTAATACTGCAATATCAGCTGTTATGGAGCTTGTAAATGAAACTAATCAATTAATTAACAGTAATGAAAAAACGGATGATATTGCCTGGTCTGTAATTAGAGAAGCTGTTGAGAATACAGTTGTATTGCTTTCGCCGGTAGTACCACATATTACTGAAGAGTTGTGGCAGATCCTTGGTCATAAGGGAAGCCTTTTGGAAGTTAATTGGCCTCAATACAGAGAGGAGTCTCTTAAGGAGGAAGAGATGCTCATAGTATTGCAGGTGAATGGTAAGGTAAGGAGTAAAATCCAGGTGCCTTCTTCCTTTAATCAGAAACAAATTGAGACAAAAGCCCTGGAAGATGAACGCATAAAACAATATACCAGCGGAAAAACGATTCAAAAGGTCATCGTGGTTCAAAATAAACTTGTTAATATTGTTGTTAAAAATTGATATGCATTTTAATTCCAAATACTTTTAATATGTACAACTGTAATATTGTCCGTTATTAGTAGAGATGAAACAGAGAAATTCCCTTTGACAAGGGGGTACGCGCTTTACAATAAAGGGTTTATAAATGGTACTGTCTATTTTTGCTAACGCAGTTTCAAGATTCAGATTATTAATAGTATTCTCAGTATCGTTACTGTTTATTGGCTGTGGTTATCATTTACGAAAAACTGGGGAGCCGACTGGAATTGAGATGAAAAGTCTGGCTATCCCACTTATGGCAAGCACTTCTTCATCTTTAGGATTTGAAGGAGATTTCACTCGTTTTATTCGGGAACAGTTTATAAGCCATTCAAAAGTGCCTCTTGTATCAAAAGACAAGGCAGAGTTTGTTTTGATAGGAAAAATTGTTGAAATCAATACCGAGCCATTAAGTTACAGCTCAATCCGAAAGGAAATTCATGGTGAGACAATTACATATGATGAGACTAAACAACGCCGTATTCAGATAATAGTCAGCCTAAAGTTGGTAGAGAGAGCAACCGGGAATATTATATGGGAGAATAGATCAATGGAAGGAAAATCTTCTTTTTCGCTTGGAACAGATCAATTGCAGACACGATATAATCAAAGAATGGCAGTCCGCAACATTGCAAAGACTCTTTCAGAGAAGATTTACCTTAAATCAGTGGAAAGATTTTAATGCCAGAAGCGATTTCGCCTGAATATATATTAAAACAGCTTCAAAACGGGCAGTTATCACCAGTTTACCTCTTTTATGGCCCTTGTGAATTTCGATTAGAAAGAACTCTCGACAGTATCCGAAGGGAATTCATCCCGGAGTCTGCAAGGGATCTCAATCTCCAGGTTTTTTATGGTGATAGTTCTTCTCCGGGAGACATAATTGCCGCAGCAAGTTCTTTACCTTTTCTTTCTCAAAGAAGGCTCATTATTGTCAGAAGGACTGAGGAGTTTTCGCCAGCAGACTTGGAAGCATTTATTTCTTACATTGAGAAACCTGTTGAATCGACCTGCCTGATATTTATATCCTCAAAACCTAATTTCAGCAGAAAATTTTATAAAAAAATCATGGACCTTGGTTCGGGTGCAAGTTTTCAGGAATTGGATGATAGAGACCTGGTGCCCTGGCTTAAGGAAATGGCAGAGGAAATTGGCTTGCGTATTGATGTCAAGGGGTGTTTCCATTTGCAGCAGATAGTTGGAAATCAATTAAGGGATCTCTATACCGAACTTGAGAAACTTTATCTTTGCTATGGAGATAAGCGAGTCAGTGTTGATGAGGTTAAGGGCCTTGCAGTTTTCAGCCGTAGTTATACTATTTTTGAGCTTATGGATGAAATCTCTTTTAAAAGGAAATCTGAGTCTCTGTCAGCACTAAAAAGATTCATGGAAGATGAGAAAGATGGAGCCTTGAGAATCCTGGGAATGCTTAATCGCCAGATCGGATTGTTGTTGAGTGTGAAATCAATATTATCGGCTGGCGGGAAGATTTCGGATGTGAGTCGTAAGTTAAAAATGGCCAATTTTTTCGCAAAGAAGTTGGTGAAGCAATCTTCAATATGGGATTCGGATGATCTTGAGAGATTTATTCATCTTTTATATAAAGCAGATGGACTGTTGAAATCAGGTTCGGATGCAAATACTATATTGGAAAATATAGTATTCAATTTGTAGAGTGCTTTGATACTTATAGAAACGATTAAACAACATAAAAAGGGGAATAATTTAAAAGCATTTTACCCCTAATTAACCATAAAAGAATTAAGCTTGCTCGTTTTCCTATTCTGGTAAAAGTCACACTTATAGTTATGAACTGATATTATTTACCTGACGTGCAAGGCGTGATATTTTTCTTGCGGCCTGATTTTTATGAATTATTCCCTTTGAAGTGGTCTTCTGAATTATAGAAACTGCCTTAATCAGGTTTTGTTGGGCCTGCTCCTGAGAGTTATCAGATATAGCAGTCCTCACTTCCTTGACAGTTTTCTTGATTCTGGTTTTGAAGCTCTTATTTCTTAACCGTTTAACTTCATTTTGTTTGGCTCTTTTAAGCGCTGATTTATGATTCGCCAAATTGGTACCTCCAAAAAATTTATTAAAAAAGGTAATTAAACTATATTTGATTAAATTGTCAAGAAAATTTTCTACTATTAAAATTTCGACTATTTGAAAATATGGCAACATCAGACGATAATAAAATAACCCGTTCTGCAGGAGTAGTAAGTTTTTATACTTTTTTAAGCAGAATTCTGGGCCTGATTCGTGATATGGTAATTGCATCTTTATTTGGCTCAAGTATGGCTGCTGATGCCTTTTTTGTTGCGTTTCGCATTCCAAATCTTTTAAGACGCCTGTTTGCAGAGGGGTCACTCACTATATCCTTTATTCCAATTTTTACCGAATATTTAAATATAAAAGGCAGAGAGGATGCCTTTAACCTCGCAAGAATTGTCTTGACATTACTCTCTGTAATTCTTGCAGTAATTTCAATTCTTGGTGTTATTTTTTCTCCCTGGATAGTAAGAATCCAAGCATTTGGTTTCGGAACTTCGAGTATCAAGTACGATCTGACAGTGTTACTCACACGTATCACTTTTCCTTATATATTTCTTATCAGCATCGTTGCTTTTTTTATGGGTGTGCTGAATTCTTTAAGACATTTTGCAGCACCTGCAGCAGCGCCAATTTTTTTGAATCTTGGCATTATCGGGGCAGCTTATTTTATTTCTCCTTACTGTGATCAGCCCATTGTTGGTATAGCTATAGGAGTATTGATAGGCGGGTTCATGCAGATTTGTCTTCAGATACCCTGGGTTATCAAAGAGGGAATAAGGCTTTTTCCAAAATGGCAATTAGACCATCCCGCACTGAAGAAGATGGGCCTTCTTATGGTTCCTGCGATTTTTGGATCTGCAGTATACCAGTTTAACCAGTTTATCGGCACTCTTTTAGCTTCTTTTCTTGAAGAAGGCAGCATATCCTGGCTTTACTATGCTGATCGACTTGTGCAGTTTCCTTTGGGGATTTTTGCTATTGCCATCAGTACGGCTGCACTTCCGTCACTTTCTACCCATATCGTAAAAAAAGACTATAAACAGTATGGCGATACGTTAAGTTATGCCCTGAGTATGGTTTTTTTTATAACATTGCCATCCATGGTTGGTTTAATTGTCCTTGGAAGACCTATAATATCTATTATATTTGAAAGGGGAGCATTTGATGCTTATTGTTCATTAATGACAAGTCAAGCTCTGTTATTTTATTCAATAGGTCTATGGGCTTTCTCCGGGATCAGGGTTATAGTTTCAGGTTTTTATGCAATTCAGGATACTGTGACTCCGGTAAAAGTTGCCGTCATAGCATTGGGAACCAATTTGATACTCAGTCTGGTGCTAATGGCGCCTATGAAGCACAGCGGTCTCGCTTTTGCTTTATCTCTCTCATCAGCAGTGCAATTTTTTCTATTAATCCTGTTTTTGAAAAAAAAAGTTCATGTAGGTAATATTAAATATGTTTTTGTGTCAGGCATAAAGTTCGCTTTTGCAGCTGCTGTTATGGGACTGGGGGTTAAATACTTTAACTCTAAATGGTTGGTTATGGATTCAGGTCTTGGATTATGGATATTGGTAATAAAGCTCACAACCCTCATCATAATAGGACTGGTAATATATTTTTCTGTTGTCAAAATGCTTGGATGTCAAGAAGTTACATCGATTATGAATCTTTTTAAGGCAAGGAAAAAGGGTTATAAAATTTAAATATACATAAATAAAAAGAAATAAAAGCAGACAGGCATGATCGAAGCCATGAAACAGCAGCTACTTTATTGCTCCAGAAATTCTATCAGCTGTTTCTTTAATTATTTTCATATCTCCCTCTTTTATTTCCCATGATGAAACCGGCAATTCAGGTTCTTCATTTGTGCGAGGAATCAGGTGGAGATGATAATGCATTACAATCTGGTTGGCTCCCCGTCCGTTAAGTTGAAGACAGGCAACACCTATCGGATTCAGTGCGTCTTTAATCGCCTGGATGACTTTCTTTGAAGCTAAATGTACCTCAGTCAGGTCTTCTTCAGATATTTCCCACAAGCTGTTTGCATGTTTTTTTGGAATTATAAGAGTATGCCCTTTTGAAATTGGATTAATATCCTCAAAGGCTAATACGCTATCATTCTCATAGACTTTAAAGCTTGGAATTTCTCCTTTTACTATTTTGCAAAATATGCAGTCTTCCATACATGCCTCCTAAAGCGTTTATTAATACTTAATATTACTTATTAAATTCCTAAGTGGCAAAAGCTCACTATCTTTTAAATAATGCAGTAATCTATTCAGGGTTTTTAATGCAACAGGGATATATGACTCAAAATATTTTTTGCTCATTTTTTTTGTAAGATATGAAAATGCACCAAGTATCTGCAGATTTCTCTGAATAGCCAAATATAGAAAAGATTGTTCAAAAGAGTCGTTTAAATGGAAATAATGTTCACGTATCAGAGTAAGGTAGCTTTTATAAATATCATATCTCTGCCTGAAAGACAAATTGGGATAAGGATCAATTATGAGGGATGCCAGGTCATAACCGAGAGGTCCAAGCCTTCCTCCCTGCCAGTCTATAAATCTAATTTTACCTTCATAAATCATTATATTTCTTGACTGAAAATCCCGATGCAGAAAATAATCAGCACCATGAACAGAGGCTTTTTCACTCAAATAATTGAATGGAGCATCAAGCTCCGGCCATTCTTTTTTGAGACCAAGATAGAGATAAAGAAAGGCGTCTCTAAAATAGTTGGCTTCGTACTGACGCGTTACGATATGATCATACCGTTTTGTTTGGAAACACCATGAAGTATCAAATCCTTTAGAACCGTCCATTTGTAATAGAAATAGCGATTCTAATACCTTCCTGTAAATTGGTATGGGATCTTTGTGAGAGGATACATATTTTTCAAGACTTATATCTCCTATATCCTCCATAATAACAAATCCTTGTTCAAGATTGTAATCGTAGATTTCAGGTACCGGGATATCATTTTCCCAGAGATGCTTTCCAATCATGACATAAGCGTAATTTTCTCGTATTTCCAGGTCGCCGACAGGAGGATTAAACATGGCGATAAAACGAGGTCTTTGTGATAATGGGGTTATTCGCCAAAAAAGCCGTTTTGATCCATCTCCTTTAAGTTTTTGAAAAATAATGCCTTCTGATTGTATTCCCATGTTTTTTAAAAAAACAAGGATATAATTCTTTAAATTTTTATTCATCAAAAGTCCAGCTATTCAGTTTTGGGTTTACTTTAGCTTGCTTTAACTCAAAATATTCTATAAGGCAATCGGGCATATCATTATATATTAATCATGAAAATTCTGTAAGAGATTCTATGGATTTTGGGGCTCTTTTATTATAGTCTCTGTTTTATTTTATAAAAAAAGAAGTGCCGGGTTGTTATATGGATGCTGTTGGATGGACAGACAGCTACTCAGAGGACTAAATAATTATACCGATTAAATCATAGCTAACCTCTTTAGAATATGTCACAATGCTGTCTGTTATTTTTACACCATCTTTGACCTTAACATTGTCCCACAGAATGGATCTCCGGATTTCCGATCCTTGCTGCAGTATTGTTCCATTGCCAATTACAGCCCAGTCTTTCAAGTAAGCAGTTTTATCTGTTTTACATCTATTGCCAACCAGAAATTTTCTATTGCCTAAAGCCTGTTTATTCGCGAGGATATAACTATTTACCGTTCCAATATCATGCCACTTAATATCTTTTGCAATATATGCGCCGACGGGTTTTCCATTACGAATTAAATACCTGTGACAATCCATAATATCTGAGAAAGTATCTGTTGGAATGTAGTCTAAAACCTCCGGTTCAAGAATCTGTATTCCGGTAAATGCCAGTCTGCCAATGTCATTAAAACCATATGTTTCTGGTATGTCTGCAATATTAAGATCTTTATCAATCAGAATCTTGTTGAATGGTTCATAATCATGAAGGACTAATGTTGCAAGCGCACCTCTTTTTCTATGTGCTTCATAAACCCTGGACAGATTGATATCTGTCAGAATGTCACCGTTTATAACAATAAAGGGATCTTTACTCCAGAAATCAGCGGTATTTTTTATTCCGCCGCCTGTACCAAGTATTTTGGGCTCGAATCGAAGGTCGATAAAAATACCAAATGGCTTTCCATGATTAAGGTGTTTAGAGACAATATTGCAATGATGGTGGCTATTAACAACGATTTCTTGTACCCCAAAGCTCTTGAGGTAATCTATGGTCCAATCAATAACCGGTCTGTTTGCTATTGGTACAAGAACCTTCGGAGTCTTCAAAGTAAGGGGAAGCAATCTTGTACCCAGGCCAGCTGCGAGAATCATTGCCTTCATAAAAGCCCTTTTCCCATTGCAATTAATGTATAATAAATATACACCATAAAAAAAGTCTATTTTTATATAGAATATAAATAAAGAGAGAATAGAAACAGCTCTCAATTTGTAAATAAATAAAGAATTAAATTTAGACCTTTAAACCTTGATATTAAATGGATATAATCACAATTTAAGTCTGATAGTAAAGTTAAAAGAGTCCAGATTTTTATTAGAGATTCGACTATAGGTTTCCAAATATGCATCCTTCACTTGATCTATCTGAACTTGGCGGAGAAATCGGACGGCTTTTTATGGCCGGAATGCCGGGAACTGTTTTGGATAGTGGTACAGAAATCCTCATCAGGCATCATTGTCTGGGAGGAGTTATTCTTTTTAGCAGAAATGTTGAGGACCCGATTCAGTTATATAATCTGTGCAATGATCTTCAAAAGGCAGCCGCCAAATCTGCATGCGGTGAACCCCTTTTTATTGCAATTGACCAGGAGGGTGGGAGTGTTGCCAGATTAAAAGAGCCTTTTACAATATTTCCCGGGAATTCTTCAGTAGGAGAAGATCCCGAGTCCGAAACCAGGGCTGAGGAATTTGCAAGGATAACAGCACAGGAAATGAGGCTCGTAGGTTTGAACATGAATCTTGCTCCGGTTGTGGACGTAAGAAGAGGCATGCCTGAAAGCCACCTGGTTGGGAGGACATTCAGTGATAATCCTGAAAAGGTTGCATCTCTCGGATCAAAGGTAGTGAAAGTTCTTCAGAATAATGGAATATTATCAGTAGCAAAGCATTTCCCGGGATTGGGCAGGGCATCAATTGATCCCCATTATCATCTCCCAATAATTGATATAGTCGAATCAGAGATGCAAGAAATTAATCTTCCTCCATTCAAGGCGGCTATTGCTGAGGGTGTTTCCGGTATAATGACATCACACGCCATATACCCAATGCTGGATGAAATGTATCCTTCCACCCTTTCAAAAAGGATAATTTCGGGATTGTTGAGGAAACAGCTAGGCTTCAAGAAATTGATAGTAACAGATGATCTGGAAATGGGGGCGATTAAGAAAAAATGGGGTGTTCCTGATGGTATTTTATTATCATTTAAGGCTGGAGCCGATATCCTTCTGGTTTGTCAGGATCAGAATATGGTTCTGGAGGGCATGATAAAACTGAGAAATAGTGTGCTGAGCGGAGAGATTCAAGTTAAGAGAGTCCATCAATCGCTTGAACGTATTTCTAAGGCAAAGGCCCTTTTTTTGAAAGATCGAAAAAAGACGTCTGAAGAAACAGTGCGTGCCTATTTTTCATCAAAAAAGTGAAAAATATAGAAAAGGATTTATTATGAATCCTTCAAAAACCAGTATTAGGTTATGATCTGATATCAAACTCATATTTTACACTTTTTCCATTATACATATCTGAATCGAATGTTTTCTCAATAAATCTTACATGGTTTTTGAAGTCAATAAGTATTATGGTAGATGATCGAGTGCCGTAAGTAGCGCTTGCAATAAATACCGGAGACAGTATCCTTTCCCACTCAAGTCCGACCCCTGTATCAGGAAGGCTGTTATCGTTTGGAGTTGATTTGTCGAAAAGTATTTCAAAAATCATTTCCGGGTCTATTTCAGCTCCCTTTGATAACAGTCTTTGAAATGCGCTTTTTATCTTATTCACTTTTGGCCACGGGGTATTCAATAGATGATTGCTTAAACCATACATGCCGGGTGAAAGCATTTCTGCCCCTTCACCCCGATTTGAATACCAGTAAATTTCATCTTTTTCACCGACAATAAGATTAAATCCATTATATTGATTGGCGTTTGTGGAAATACTATGAAGGTATTCAAGAGGGCTTTTCCCTTTTGATAGAAAATCGCTTACCAGCCGTCCTCTGGAAGGGGCACTGGTATTTATTGATTTGGGATCTCTATAGTTGGTTATTGCAGCAATTTTACCTTTCCTGGTTATACCTAACCAAGTCCCTCCGGCTCGGAGATCCCTGCCTGCAAGGACTCCAGGAGATTCATCCCAGAAAGCTGCTTTTTCAGTGGGCCGCTCGTAGTATTCATCACGATTGGCTGCAACTATGAGTTTATATAGAGGATGTGATTCATGCGCAATAAATAAAAGACACATACTGCCTCTTTATCTGGGATTAAATTCCAGAACACCGCTTAATTCAATGCCGATGAGAATTTTTTTGCAATTTCCCAGAGGTTTTTCATCCAGTTTTCAGATAAGGGGTCAGCTATAATAACCCTTGCATTTATTTCCCTTGCAATGACTTCAGCATTTTTTGAAGGAAATTGTGGTTGTATAAAGATAGCATTAATGCCGCTTTTTTTAGCATATTTTATTAAATTAGCCATTTCTTTAGCACCTGGTTCTTTACCTTCGATCTCCACGGGGATCTGTTTTAAGCCATAGGCCTCAGCAAAATAGCCCCAGGATGGATGGAATACAAGGAAGTCGGTTCGTTTAACTCTTCCATGAAATATGGCCCTGATCTCTGAATCCAATTTATCAAGATCGTATTGGAATTGTGAAAGATTCTGTTCATAAACCTCTTTGCGTGAAGGATCAGCTTTTATAAGTGTATCAGCTATAATTTGAGCCTGTTTCTTGACTAAAGGAGGTGAAAGCCATATATGCGGGTCCAGTCCAGCTGTTTTTAAAGAATCATTATAACCGACAGCAGATTCCGTGTCTTTATGTTCATGATTAAAATGATGAATTCCAATCATTTTTCGTTTTGTGATGGAAGCGTCGGTATTAATTATAAGCATCTTAGGATTAATTGATGAAAATTTCTTGAGCCAGGCATTCTCAAACGGGACTCCAATAGCAAAATATATCTCTGAATCAGTCAGGGCTGTCATCTGCGAGGGTTTAGGCTCATAGGTTGCAGGATTGGAACCAGGCTGGACAATGACAGAAACTTTAACCAGATCTTTCGCTATCTTCTCTACAAAATATCGTTGGGGAAGTATGCTGACAGTAACCTGCAATGTTCCTTTTGCATTTGAAAAGGTGGTAAATGTAACGTTTATAACTGTAGCCAGTATGAGTAATAAAAGACATTTTGTTGTTCCAGTTATTATATTTTTCGGAAAAGACTGTATATATTTCATCTTATTTACTCTATAAAAAGACTGAATTTGAGTTAAAGTTAATTTAATCATTTTATCATTTACAGATTGATATTCCAGGCAGGATCCTGGACATACAGACTCGTTTAAAATAGGCATATATGCGTGATTAAATACAGTGAAATTTTTTGAAATAAACTACCCCGCCGCAGAGCAGCGGGGTATCGTAAAAAGCATTGAACGCCCCAAGGGGCGGGGACTTGTCTGCCTGAGGCAGGATCGAACCCTCGTCCGCCTTTTACCAGCCTTTGGCTGGCTGGCGGATTGAAAGGTATGGTTGTTTTTATTGGTGCCGGAGGTCGGAATCGAACCGACACGAACGCAAGGTTCACTGGATTTTGAGTCCAGCGCGTCTACCAGTTTCACCACTCCGGCATTTTTTAATCTTATTATTATAGTGAAAATCATAAGACAATGTCAATATGATATTGACATGGATTGGTGACCTTTGTTATGTATAAAAAATCGGGGCTGTAGCTCAGCTGGGAGAGCGCATGACTGGCAGTCATGAGGTCGTCGGTTCGATCCCGATCAGCTCCACCAAATTCAAATAAACATGGGGGAGCCAGGATGGCTTCCCCTTTTTATTTTGAACCGTGCATTCCCTGAACAATTAAAAAGTCCGGATATACAACAGGATATGGAATATTATCCCTTAAGATTGACCAACTGGAGATAAAACTGCTGGTTAATTTGCCCTAGTTGGCTCCATATAGCTTAAAAAAGTAATCATATGTTTCTTTAGTAAATAAAATTGTTGCCAATTTTTAATCTATTGTTTATAAAAATACATTAAATTTTAATCAGCGGAAGTTTACCTAATTTTGTCGTTTTAATAATTTCAAGGAGGTCATATTATGGATTTTGGTTTGAGTGAAGAATTGGAAATGTTGAGAGGGATGGCCCGCGACTTTGCTGCTGAAAAGATTGCACCGTTTGCGGATGAATGGGATGAGAACCATTATTTTCCTTATGAGGAAGCAGTTAAGCCTATGGCTGAGTTAGGTTTTTTCGGCACCGTTATTCCCGAAAAATATGGCGGAAATGAAATGGGATGGCTTGCAGGCATTATTCTTACCGAAGAGATCGCAAGAGCGTCCAGTTCCCTAAGGGTGCAGATGAACATGCAGGCGTTTGGCTGTGCATTCACTATCTTCACATATGGAAGTGATGAGCTGAAGGATAAATATATTTCCAAACTGGTGAGCGGTGAATATGTAGGTTGCTTTGGCATTACCGAGCCAAATGCCGGTTCTGATGTTATGGCCTTGAAATCCACAGCAGAGGACAAAGGGGATCATTGGCTCATAAATGGCACGAAGACATGGATATCCAATGCCAGTGCTGCAGATGTAGTTATATATTACGCCTATACGGATAAGAATGTCGGCGGAAGAGGGCTGTCTGCCTTTGTAGTAGAGCCAAAAAACTTCAATAACGTAACCACTACCGATCTTGACAAACTGGGAACAAGGTCCTGTCCTACTGGAGAGGTTATCCTTGAAGATACAAAGGTCCCAAAGGAAAATATTCTTGGCAAACCAGGTGATGGTGCAAAGATAGTTTTTGGTTCATTAAATCAGTCACGCCTTTCTGCAGCTGCTGGAGGCATTGGACTGGCTCAGGCATGCCTTGACATTATCACTACCTATGCCATGGAAAGGGAGCAGTTCAAGCAGCCCATTGGACAGTTTCAGATGATCCAGGAAATGGTGGGTCAGCTTGCCCCTCAGATTGAGGCAGCACGATTAATGGTTTACAAGGCTGCATGGCAGAAAGACCAGGGAACCCTTGGAAACACCAGAGAGGTAGCTGAGGCCAAATTCGTAGCAGGAGAAGTTGCCATGAAGGCTGCTGAATATGCCATGCGGATTCTTGGCGCATATGGTTATTCGACTGAGTATCCGGTAGCCAGATATTTCAGGGACGCTCCACCTTACTTCATGGTCGAGGGATCTGCTAACGTATGCAAGATGATCGTCGGAACCGATCAGTTGGGCATTAGAAAGGCAAACCGATAATAAGGACGCCTGTGTATTGTCTGAGGCGTATTGGTTGATTGAGGAAGGATTGCCTTATTAATGATTGAAATAACAGGGAGAAAAAAATGAGACCGTATTTTGAAAAAATGACACCTTTCGGTAAAGAACTTACTGAAAAACAGATTGAAGAAAACAAGCAAAATGTTGCTGACATTAAGGCGGTTGAAGAAGAAGTAGCCAAGGCTATTGAGGCCGTAAAAAATGCGGGCATACCAGCAGCAAAGATCAAGGAAAGAGGGCAGACAACTGTCTGGGAAAGGATTGAATATCTGGTTGACCCGGGTACATGGTGTCCGCTTCATACCCTCTACGATCCTCTGTTTAATGAGGAAGGGACAACAGGGGTTATTGATGGTTTAGGAAAGATAAACGGAAAGTGGTGCGTTATTATCGGCTTTGATAATAAGGTTATGGCCGGAGCATGGATTGCAGGCCAGGCGGATAATCAGCTCAGGGTTACAGACATGGCCAAGAGACTCCATGTGCCCCTGGTATGGGTCGTAAACTGCAGCGGTGTTAAGCTTACAGAGCAGGAAGAGGTCTATGCAAACAGGAGAGGAAACGGCACAACATTCTTTCGTCATGCCGAACTTGAAACCCTGGGAATTCCCGTTATTGCGGGTATATACGGTACAAACCCTGCCGGTGGCGGATATCAGGGAATAAGTCCAACGATCCTTATTGCTCACAAAGATGCCAATATAGCGGTAGGCGGTGGCGGAATCGTCGGCGGTATGAGCCCAAAAGGCTATTTTGATGAGGAAGGTGCTGAGGCACTGATAGAAGCAACTCGTCATTTTAAAGAGGTTCCTCCGGGAAGTGTTGGTATCCATCATAATGAAACCGGGTTCTTCAAAGAGGTCTATGACTCGGAATTTGAGGTCCTCGATGCAGTGAAGAGATATGTTGATATGTCACCTGCCTATGATCCCAATTTTTTCCGCGTAGCCGAGCCGAAAGAGCCCAAATTTTCAGGAGATGATATCAACAATATTATAGCCTTCAACCAGAAGCGGAGCTATAGTTTTGAAGAAATTCTTGCCCGCCTGTTTGATAACAGTGAACACATGGAATTCAAACCTGGTTACGGAAGAGAGGTATACACCGGACTGGCAAAGATAGACGGTTTTCTGGTTGGTTTTATAGGCAATCATATGGGTTTTCTGGGAATGGATTATCCAGAATATGCCCCCTATCCAGGAATAGGCGGCAAGCTTTACCGCCAGGGCCTTATAAAGATGAATGAATTTGTCAGCCTGTGCGGACGTGACCGTATTCCTATAGTCTGGTTCCAGGATACAAGTGGAATTGATGTTGGAGATATTGCTGAAAAGGCAGAGCTTCTTGGATTGGGCCAATCCCTGATTTACTCAATTGAGCAAAGCAACCTGCCTATGATCTGCATCGTACTCAGGAAGGGAACAGCTGCTGCGCACTATGTTATGGGCGGTCCGACTGCCAACAATAACAATGTGTTCACACTTGGAACGCCTACGACTGAGATATATGTGATGCATGGCGAGACGGCAGCTGCCGCTTCTTTTTCCAGAAGACTGGTAAAGGAAAAGGATGCCGGCCGGTCATTACAGCCGATCATAGATAAGATGAACGACCTGGCTCAGGAATACTACGATAAATCAAGACCCATATATTGTGCAAAGAGGGGTTTTGTGGACGAGGTCGTAAAATATGAAGATATGAGGAGTTATCTGGTGGCCTTTGCAGGGGCCGCATATCAGAACCCCATCTCCCTTTGTCCTCATCATCACCTGATGCTTCCAAGAATTATCAAAGGTTAGATAAAAAAAGGGGATTGGACCCTAAGGGTCTAATCCCCTTAAATACTATTTTGACCAGTAAACCTTCCTTTGTTTTTTCCTCCTTCAGTGATTTGATTCCCAACCGGGCGTTTTGTGGTTTTGATAAGATGGAGAAGAAGCCTTTTCAAGTTTATTTATTTCTTCTTCAACTGTTTTTATGTGGGATTTTAACTTCTGATTTAGCGGTGACTCTGGATATTTTTCAATTAATTCTTTAAGTATGTCATAGGAATCCTGGAGGTATTCTTCCTTTTTTTCCGGATCTTCGGTTTTTTTAGCTGTAAGGAATATTCTTGCTGCACGATTCCTTTCACGGTTAATGAGACTTTCAATTGCTTCTTCCTTAAGTTCTGTTGCCTCATTTGTTTTTCCAGCCTCTGAAGCAGGCGCATCAAGGCCTGAACTTGTCTTTTCAAGCTTTTCTTCTTGCAGGGAATCCCGTGCTGAATCAGCGGTTTCATTTTTTTTAAGTATATCTGATATCTTACTCTCAAGATGCTTTTCTTCGGCCATTTCAAGATTCCTTAAGGCCTGGTCTATTATGTAAACATCGCTTTTTGATGAAATTCCCATGCTTTTTAGAACCAGAAGCTCTCTTGCCTCACTGAAATTATGTTTCTGAATAAGATCTTCAACTTCTTTAAGAAACTGGGGCATGCTCAACTCAACTCTTGTATCAGTTTTAAGGGCAGGTATTTTCTGGGTTTTTGGTAAAAGGGCGATTTTTTCCCCCAGCGTCTTCACAATATCTCTGTAGCCTTTTATCATGTCAGTCAATTTTTTAAATTCCCTGGCCGCCCTTTTTCGCTGACCAAGCATAAGATCCCACTCCGCTATTTCCGATCTCAGCTGTATTGGGTCCGGAAATGATTCAAGTTTATTGGCAGCCGCATGTCCTGTTTTCAGGGCTTCTTCAATCATTCCTTCTTTGGCGAGAGAAAGGGCGCAAACAGCATCGATTTCTTCACTGAGGGCATCAGCGCCGAACAGCTCTTTCATACCCGTACAATGGTTTATTGCTCCTTTAAAGTCTCCTTCAAGATAGGCATTTAGAATCTGATATTTTTTTCTGTGGAAATAGCTCATAGAATCAGTATGGGAACAAGGGCTGCTTTCAGGTTTCGTGAAATAATTGTCATCAAGGTCGCTAAGACATCGGAAAAGAGCGAGGATAATTCTCCGGTATTCTTGTGCATTAAGTGAATCAGTGGTCTCTTCGGACTTTTGAGATGAATCCTTTATTGAATAATAAGTATGAAGGAGGTTTGAGGCCAGTTTCCTGTCTTTATCCGAAACAGTATCTTTGTGGAGGATGCCTTCGAGGAATTCTATTTTTTTGTCCAGGAGATTTGCAGGCACTATAGGTGCGGGAACAATATACGACGAAGAATCGGGCGTTTCAACTGAACGTCTCTCCTGTGGCGGAATACAGCCTGCTAAAGATAGGAAAATAATGATAATAATTGAGAGTAGAGTTTTCATTTAATTCCTTATTGAATTGGCTCAAAATGCCTTATAAGTTCCCATGATTTATCCTGGCGTTTTACATCTGAGAGTATCCCTTGAGATGAAAATGAATTTGAGGATTCAGAGGGTTTACTCAAGGGAAGCCCTGTTATTGGTGACACAGAGACATTTAAAAAGTTCCCATTTAAAAGAAGGGGGTTTGAAAATGGTTCGAATGTAAGATCTGCCAGTTCGAGATCCTTTTTGTAATCATCGGTATTGACAATAGCATTTGCTGTATCAATCCACAGGGGCAGAGCACCTGATGATCCATATATGGCAATATGTTCACCTTTCATAGGTTGATTATCATCATACCCCACATAACTGGCAATTACGTAACCTTTTTGATAATCAAGAAGCCCTGCCTTCCCATCAAGTCCGGGCAGGAAACCCACAAAGCTAGAATTTGTAAAACGGTTTGCTGTCCCTGTCTTGCCGAAAGTTGGAATTGGAATATCAAATAACCGAACTTTATCCTTTGCCTTGCTTCCGGTCCCCACTTCCATGACCTTTTTAAGTATTTCAGTTAACAGGCCTGAGACCCTTTGTGAGAGAATTCTCTCAGGATCAGGCCTGTATTCCCAAAGAGTTTCTCCATCCCTGTCAGTTATTTTTGTAATAATTGGGACCATTGATGATTTTTCACAGCCATGATAAAGTTTGTAGGCTTTACCAGTCATGATTGTCTGGTAAGCCAGGGCAGCTTCAATAATACTTATAGAATCAGGACCCAAAGGGAATGAGAGCACGGGATCAAGTCGCGTTGATATTCCCAGCTTCTTTGAAAGATATAATACATAAGACAGATTTACAAGTGTCCTGAAATCTTTTACCCTGAAAAGAACGTAAGTACTGTACGTATCATATGAGGCAAGTCGGCTGTAAATCCTTTTGATATTACGCTGGAAAAGCTCAATGGTTTCAGAGTGAATCAAACCGTCAATCAAAATATCTCCGCAAGTAAGGGGCGTGTTTCTTTTTAAAAGCCAGTCAGTTGTTAGAGGAATTAGCTTAATAGGCAGGAATTCAGGATGTTTAGTGTAAACGATCTGTTCCTGTTGCGAATTAATTCCGTTTAAGTAGAAATCGCCGATAACCCTGGAAAGTTTTTCCTTAAGATGGGGATTATTATCTCCTGCATACAGATCAAGAAGCCTGTGGATTTCTTGAAAGCAATCTTTCATTGCCTGATTAAGTTCATACAGCCTTTTATAGCAAAATCTTTTTATCTGCTTATTTTCAGTCTCTTCAATCTCTGAGTCTTTAATCTGAATGCTGTAATGAAGCCGTTCAATATTAATAAGCGTTTTTTCATGACCTCCAAAGATTATATCCGATTCCACCTGGGTTTTTGATTCTTCAAAGGCTGCTTCCATAAGAGCTTCTTTGTCGATTACAATTCCATAGTTGTCTCTGATACGCCTGACATAGGTTTTATAGGTTTCGGCTTTTTTTCTATCAAGCCCGACTATCTGCATAACATTCTGGAATTCACTCAGGCTAAGGTGGTCTGTCAGGTGACAAAGCAACCAGACTGTAGCCAGGTTCTCTGATTTAACGCCGGCCCAGGCTATAGATACCTCATCGCTTTTAGGCGTATGATCAGGCTGGGGAAAATATGAAGTATTTTCAAATTGAAACAAGTCCCTGATGTTTTTCAGAGGATCGAGGCTGTTCCATTTAAGTTGAAGCGCTGCGGTATATACAATCGGCTTAAAAATAGAACCCATTTGTCTTTTTGCATCCACTGCACGGTTGAAAAATCTGTCAAAGAATCCTCCTACCATTGCTTTTACCATGCCTTCCTGGAGCACAACCATACCTCCTTCCAGCCTGGGAATTTTTGAAAGAATTAATTTCATGGGCCCGGAGCCGGTACTGGAATTATCATAAGAAGGCATTAACCTTACCGGCACAATATCTCCCAAATGGAAATTCTTTAAAAATAAGGGGATATGTTTTCTGTTAAAAACGGCCGAATTACCATATTTCCATTTTAACCAGGCCTCACCCATTGGTTTAAGGCCGTCATAATCAATTATACCACCTCCGTTTTCCCAGCTTACTACCAGGCTGCAATTGCTGATATCCCGATCTATGTGTGTAATCTTTGACAGAAAAGGGAGGGTGCCTTTTGATTTTTTAAGTCCGTCTCTAAGTAATTCAGTGTGTGTCTCAGCCATTTGTCCGATATCATAACCATTGAGCATTACATCCATAACAGGTAGTTGTGTGCGAAGGCTCATCAGGGCTGCTTCCTGTATTTCTTTATCAATCGATGTATGGATATTAATTCCGGAAGTTGCAATATTTTCAACTCCCAGTTCAAAGAGGACAGCCTTAAAATAATCTGATTCAAGTTGCTCACGAATATAGTCAAGTATCACATTTAACCTGTAAGTGATTTTGCCATTTTTAAATGGAACATCCTTTTCTCTGGCGTTCAGAAACTGATTTTTAGTGATAAAGTTTAGCTCATACATTTTGGAAAGTACATAATCCTTGCGTATTTTTGCCGCCTGCTTTATCTTTTCACATTCGGTACTGCTGTTTTTATTAAATGGATTATATCTCATAGGGCCCTTGAGTGAGCCGGCAATAAAAGCCGCTTCAACAAGATCAAGGTCTTCAGCCTCTTTATCGAAGTAATATTGAGAGGCTATTCTCAGCCCTTTTCCATAACCTGTGACAAAAAACTGGTTTACATACATTTCAAGGATCTCTTCCTTGCTGTATTGCCGTTCAAGCAGGAAGGCCTGAATCAATTCCTTTAACTTGGCCTTGTAAGACCTCTTTTCACGTTTAAATATGTTTTTTGCGGTTTGCTGGGTAATAGTGCTGCCCCCTTGAACTACTTTGCCTGTTTTTATATTTGTTATAAGCGCCCTGATGATTGCCTTGAAATCGAATCCGCTGTGGTGGAAAAAATTCCTGTCCTCAGCTGCGATAAGTGCTTTTATGAAGATCCTGGGTATGTCCTGATAATAGATATATTTACGGTGGGTTTTTTCAAAGAAGACACCGATAGGTGTAATACCGTCATTATAAAAAACATGGCTTTCAGAGGCAATGATGTTATCAATTACACCTCGCCGGATTCGAGTGGAAGCATCACGGGTCGCCTCGTAATACATGTACCCGATAATACATGAAGATACAAAGATAATGAGACATAAGATAAAAAAAATATATCTTGTTTTTTTAAAGCGTTTCATCCAGAAGGAGTTCTCCAGAAAGGAGTATTTTGCGCATAATTTCTTTTATATCAAGGCCTTTCAGCTTCAGCCCTTTGCGTCCGTATTTCATATTTGCCTCAATAACTGACCAGTTGCCCTCATAGCAAATCAGATCAAGACCGACATCATTAAATTTACACTTTCTTGCACAATCCTGAGCAACCTGCAGACCTTCCGGAGGTATGTTATCAAAGTCAATTATTCCTCCCTGGCTTATATTTGTCCGGAAGTTATGTTCTGAACTAAGTCTCCAGTATGCTATTACAGGCTGATAGTTTATCAGCACAACCCTTAGATCTTTTTTGTGGGGGACATATTCCTGGATGTAGGCGATGCTGGTTATCTGAAGGTAATTGTCCAGTTCTTTTCTATTATGTATATTGAAAACCCCTTTGCCTTGAGCTGAACACCTGGGCAGCTTTCCTATAAATGGGAAAGAGAAATCTTTGAGTATGTCCTTGTAATGGAGATGATAATAAAATCTGGTTCGTGGGTGGGGTATTTCCAGCATATTAAAAAGTGTAGTCTGTTTAATTTTTTCATCTGCATAGAGATATGTCTCAAGGCTCGGAAATATTCGCTTTCCCATGGTGGAAAAAAACTGGGCATAATTAAGGGTAGGGAAAAGAATAATTCTGGAACGGTAAATCATGTTTCTCTCAAAAGACGAATAGTCAAAAAAATTTGGTTTTAAACCAAGCGTAATGACTTCAGGTATTCCCTGGAGCCTGCTTCCAAGAGCAACAAATGCCGCATTGTTCTCAGACATGCTTTCTATCTCACCCACTCCATCACCTGCATGGATTTCTTCCTGGCGCGACTTATGATATCATCAACATCAAGAGTAAGTAATTTTCGGTCTTCCATTACAAGTCGGCCATTTAT
>Ga0209408_1000240_pt1 | contig 44630 bp, 39 predicted proteins | sample AD_UKC107_MetaG_FD_184422 | JGI IMG/M metagenome (GOLD analysis project Ga0209408, IMG submission 184422) | Active sludge microbial communities of municipal wastewater-treating anaerobic digesters from Hong Kong - AD_UKC107_MetaG (SPAdes)... | ecosystem: Engineered > Bioreactor > Anaerobic >... | reverse complement strand
CTGGGTGGCCACTGCCCTTCCTGCAAGGTCCACTATAGTCAGTGTGGCCCTCTCTATCGGTGGAAGTGTCCAGCTTATAGCGGCCTGGCCGCTTACCGGGTTTGCTGAGTTCAGGGTCATGGAGATCGCTGAGCCGCTCTCTCCCCCTGTTCCCATGTTGCCCACGTCATGGACCTGGGAGTTGAGACGGTGGTTCCTGGCCCATACGGTGAGCCTTGCCTCGTCGGGGTTCGCCGGCATGGGTTCAGACCAGGTAAGGGTTGCGCTGCCGGAACCGTCGGTGATTCCCACGGCGTAGGTCTCCGGATCTTCCCAGTCTCCCTGTATCAGGCACACTCTGGCGCCCTCCAGAGGGCTGCCCTGGGAGGATACGGTTACGGTGAGGGACTGCAGTCCTTCATAAAGGACCACCTCACCCACCGTGATGTCCCGGGGAACCTGGCTGTAAATTGGAAGCTCAGGGTCGCCGAAAAGGGTGTTGCTCTTGGCTATCCAGTCGTAGTGGGTGTCCGACGGGATCAGGGGAATGAACTCGTCCTTTGCCATCATGAACGCCGTTCCCAGGGTGTACATGTCTTCCGTGAAGAACTTGGCAAAGAACTCCTGGTCCACAAGCTCGCTCCACTGATCTCCGGGCTCCGCAGGCTCGCCCCATCCGTATCGGGTGTTCATTATGCAGAACCCGCCGCCTCCCGGCGAGCGTATCCAGGCCTCAGCCAGGCAGGTTCCGGTGTCGAAGGAGCCGGACAGGCAGGCAATGGTGTTCCATATGGTGGGCCTGCCGTTGGCGGAGATGTTGGTAAGCCCCATGAAGTCGGAGTTGCCCAGGTAACCGCTTCCAATGGAAACGCTGGACTCGCTGCCGTGGCCTGCGTGGTTCACCAGCTGCATGCCGGTGTTCAGCATTGCCATCGTAGCGGTGTAACTCTGTGTGCCCGTAGACTGGTAAAGCTTTGTGATCGTCCATGTGCCGGGGGTGTACAGCGTGTCCACCTTTTCCTTGCCGGCGGAACCGGGGCAGTAGGGGCTGCTCCAGAGAATGCCGGTGGTGAAGCCCATGGAGGTGTACCATGCGTCGGTGTCAGGCGAGTTCTCGAAGGCAAGCACCTTGTCTACAAATATCTCAGCCTCGGAGACCGTTTCCACGGAAGCCCTGCCCAGGATGTAGTCCGGGTGGTAGTCCATGTTGTCGTTGCCGTTGAGCTCTCCCCAGGTGCCGTCCCCGTCCAGGTCCCAGGCGTCAACCCCCGGGGCGGTGTCGTTCATGTCCTGGTAGTACAGGTCACTGGATGGATCCCCTGTGTAGCCCTCGGCGGTGGCATAGCAGTTCCTGTGGGGAACACCCGGGGTGTCGCCGGCGAGGAGGATGTATGTGGGGGGAGAATCCTGGTAGATGTCGAAGAGGAAGTTCCTGAGCTTCTGGGCGTCGTCCACGCCGGAGTAAAGGTCCGTTATGGTGGAGATGGTTACGATCCTGGCCTCGACGCCCTTCCATGTCTTGAACTCCGCAAGAGGCTCGAAGGCTCCGGCAAGGTCGTCGTCGGCGATGATGAGATACTCTCCCCAGGGAAGATCCCCAGATGACGCAGGAACTGGTATGAAGCCTTCACTGTTGGCAGCTGTGGCTTCCAGTAATGAACCAATCTCCGTGGTTCCAGCTATACCCCTGGAGGGTATGCTGTTAACGCTTCCCTGAAATTCGTAATCCACCGTTACCGTAACATTACCTGAGAAGGCCAGTTCTCCGGATTCCTGATCCCAGGAGAAAGGCATGAGGAGAACATCGGCAACTGGATACCCCATGAGGGTACCTTGCCCCTGAAGAGAGGCATTTACGGTTATGGGGCGTCTGTAGGCTTCGGGATTCGCCGTGGTGGGCGTGAAATCTCCGGCCCTGGAAACAGGCACGGCACGCTGCGCCGGCATGGGCAGGAAGTCGTACGCCAGGCTTCGGGTGTCCGTTGCCATTACCTCAACGCTCCGGGCCACCGCACCCGCTGGAAGGAGTACTGTAAGTGGAACCACCGGCATGAGAGGTGTTCCCGGGGCTCCGGCTGGAACCGCCCCCTCCAGTACCACCCTGGTTCCCAGGGAGCCCTGCACTATCTCGGGAACGCCCTCTGAGGTCCAGGTGAACTCGAGGGTCGCCCCTGTAAGGGCCAGGATCATCGCCAGGACTGTCATCTATACCTCCATGAAAACCACCAGGGAGTTACGCCCCACGGTTTCCTCAAGAAGAACCTTCAGCATTATGGTGACCGGTACCGCCATGAAGATGCCCACTATTCCCCACAGATAGCCCCAGACTATCACGCAGAGGAGAATGGTCACCTTCCCTATGGGGAGCACGTCGCCGAAATAGCTGGGCTCAATGATATTGGACACGAGATTGTTTACGACTATCACCATTATGGCCGCCACCAGCCCCAGGTTGAAACCGCCCAGGGACATCACATAGAGGGCGATCATCACCCCGGCGGCGATGGAACCGAAGAAGGGCACGAAGTTGAACACCATTGCGGTAATGCCCCATATGAAAGCTTCGTCCACCTGGAAGCCCATTACCACCAGGCCTACACCGATGAGCAGCCCTGTGAGGGCGCTTGTTACCAGCTTTGCCAGAAGGTATTTCCTGGGAACCGTTTCCACCGCCCTTATTATCTTCTGGTAATGGAGGTGGGTAACGGTGTCCATTTCCCTGAGCTTCTTTGAGAAAAGCCGTCTGCCGTTCACCATGAACACCGTGAGCATGGTTATGAGCACAGTGTTCAGGAGCCCGTTGCTCACCGTACCCACAAGACCTGCGGCGGTGGGCACAATGGATGTGAGCGAGAATGACGAACTTCCTCCGCCCAGGGGAGAGGGCGTCTTCCCCTCGGTGGCCAGAGTGTCAGCGGCGGAGGTTACTTCTTTCACCTCCTCCATTCCCAGCCTGCTGTATATGTCCGGGATCCAGTGAGTCCTTGCGGTCTCCACGAAACCCGCCACCGGCTGGACCACATTGCTCACCATGTCGTCCTTACGGCTCACAAGCATGCTCATGGTGCCGTAAATAAGGAAGAAGAATACGGAAGTAATGAAGAGGGCCATAACCAGCACCAGTGCTGTGCCCACCACCGAGGCCAGGTTGGACTGGCTGCGGTCGCCCCGTCTTCTGTAACGCTTGAAGAGCTTCCTCAGGAGCCTGTCCACACCGTAGGCCGTCTTCTTAACAGCGGGAGATATTAGCAGAGCGAAGAACACGGCAATGGCGATCTTAACGAAGATGGGCGCTCCAAGTTTCAGTATCACCAGTGTGAAAAGAACTGCTAGAAGTGTTACCGATACCCTGAACGGATCAGCTCTGCCCGGCTTCATCCGGCACCTCCGTATATCTCGGGTCTTCTGTCGCTGAGGCAGTCTATCCTCTTCCTTGTATGGTCAACCATTTCTGGCTGGACAACGTAATCGGTCATGTGCTCCGCCGGCTCCTCCCCTTCCAGCATGACCCCCTCGGGGGAGGCAATGCCGCCGCCGCCCTGGTAGATCTCTCCCAGGTGGTCTCCCCCCAGGTTGCATCCGGCAACGAAGACCTGGGCCTCCCCGGCCCTTGCAATGAGGTAGCTGCGGAAGAGACCGTTCCTCCGCTTCGGCCACTGTGCTGGGATAAAGATCATCTCCGCTCCGGCGAGGGTGTGCATCCTGAACAGCTCCGGGAACCTGAGGTCGTAACAAACCGCCGCGGCTGAGGTCACCCCGCAGAGGTGGAAGACCCCGGAGGGCGTTCCAGGGGCGAAAACGGTGTCCTCCCCCATGTTCCTGAACAGGTGCGCCTTCTCGGTGGTGTGAACCAGGCGGCCTTCGCGGTCGTAGACAGGAAGCATGTTCACTATCCCCCTGGACGTTCTTACAGGGAAGGTACCCGCTATGATGCAGATACCGTTCTCCCTGGCGGCAGCGGAGAGTGGACCGCTCTCGATGTAGTCCATGGTGACTGCCCTCTTGGGGATCTCGTTCAGGACGAATCCGATGGTAAAAAGCTCGGGAAGCAGGAGAACGTCCGGCGCCGGATCCACCGAAGCGGCCCTCAGAGCCATGTTCACGCAATGATCCCAGTTGCCTTCCATGGGCAGCTGGGCCAGTCTTACCTTCAAGCCAACCTCCCGTATCAGCTCAGGAGCGGGGTACCCCGGAATATAGAAAAACCACAGGACACCGGGGGCCGGTGGTTGTATAATTCACCTTCCGCGTACATTGGGTTTTTCTCGTTACATACGGTGAAAGGCAGTGATGATGAGAGCAGTCAGCAGCAGGTGCCAGGCCATGCAGGCCTCCCCCATAAGGAAACTTGTGCCCCTGGCCAACAGGGCCCGGGCAAAGGGAATAAGCGTTTTCCACCTGAACATCGGCCAGCCGGACATACTTACTCCCCCTGAATACTGGAAGTCCATGGGCGAAAACCTTCCCGAAGTGCTGGCATACGGCCCCAGCCAGGGTCTCGACGTTCTCAGGGACGCCATCTCGAACTACTACCGCAGGGCGGGCATCGATGTGGGCCGGGACGATATACTCATAACCACAGGGGGATCCGAGGCGGTGTTCTTCGCCTTCATGATAGCATGCGACCCCGGCGACGAGGTGATCTGCTTCGAACCCTTCTACACCAATTACAACGGCTTCGCGGCAATGGCCGGGGTGAAGCTGGTCCCGGTCACCAGCAGCGTTGAAGCCGGGTTCCATCTCCCCCCGGAGGAGGACATCCAGGCGAAGGTCACGGAGAGGACCAGAGCCATCCTCATCTGCACCCCCAACAACCCCACCGGAACTGTGCTTTCCCGGGATGAACTGGATGTGCTTTCCTCGATTGTCCGCAGGAACGACCTTTACCTGCTTTCCGACGAGGTCTACAGAGATTTCGTCTTCGACGGGGGCGCACACTCCTCCACCCTTGAGATGCCCGAGATAGCGGACAGGGTCATCGTGATGGACTCTATAAGCAAAAGGTTCAGCTCCTGCGGCGCAAGGCTGGGTGACATGATCAGCAGAAACCCCGCCGTTATGGAAATGGCCCTGAAACTGGGGCAGGCCAGGCTCTGCCCACCGACCATGGCGCAGTACGGCGCCGCCTGGATCTACGAACACCTCGACGATTCCTACTACAAGGGAGTGCTTGAGACCTACCAGAACCGCAGGGACCTGCTCATGGACGAGTTGAGCGGTGTGGAAGGCGTTTTCTTCCTTAAACCCGAGGGGGCGTTCTACGCCACCATCAGGCTCCCGGTTGAGGATGCCGAGAAGTTCGCCTCGTGGATGCTCACCGACTTCAATGTGAACGGAGAGACCACTATGGTGGCCCCGGCTGCGGGGTTCTACGCCACGCCGGGCCTGGGACAGGACCAGATCAGGATAGCCTACGTGCTCTCCGAGGAGAAGATGAAGCGGGCGCTGAACGTTCTCAGAGAGGGACTCAAGGCGTACCCGGGACGATAAAGGAGGCAGAAGTGAAACTGCTCAGGATCGCAGATGCACCGCCATTTCCGGGTTCACTGGAGTTCGACGCCAGGGTGCTCTTCGAGGGTGATTCCTTCGGAATGGTCCACTTCACCCTTAAGCCCGGCCAGTACATCCCCCTGCACAACATGCCCTTCGAGGTATGCTTCCTGGTTCTCTCCGGCGACGGTACCCTCACGGTGAACGACGAGAACCATCAGGTCAGGGAGGGATACAGGATACACTGCCTTCCCGAGGCCAGGCGGGGATGGAGAAACCACTCCCTGGATCAGGACCTTCGCATCCTGGTGCTGAAGATCAAGAAGGATACGGAGAACCGGGGAGAACAGGTTGACATACGCCGGATGGACGGAGAAAAGCCAGCTCCCAATCCCCACGGCGTTGATGTAAGAAGGGTGTATGAAAGCGAGTTCGCCCTTATGAGCGTTCTCTCCCTGAAGCCCGGTGAACAGCTGATAAGGCACATCACTCCGGTGGATGTTTTCTTCTACCTGATCTCCGGTACCGGTGTGGTGGAAGTAGGTGAAGAAGCGGAAGAGATTGAGGCAGACACGATGATCGAGAGTCCGAAGGGCATCCCCCACTGCTGGTACAACCGCTCCGACGGCGAGGTACGGGTCCTCGTGGTGAAGACCCCGAAACCCACCACCCCCACCGTCCTGCTTTAACCGTGGAGCTCGTCATTGCCGAAATCCCCTTTTTCCCGAAGGGGATTTCAGCTATGTTCAGCGCTGTCTTTTCCCGGATCGACCCAATACGACAAGCATGACATCAGAAAGCAGGAGGTAACCGTGCCCCGGAACTACTTGCTAGTTATCAACACAGGATCGACGACCACCAAGTGCTCCATTTACTCGGTTTCAGGCGATGAACCGGCGCTGCACACGGAGAAGACCATAGAGCACCCCGACGACCTCTTCCGCCGCTACTCCGGCATATCCGGGCAGGTGGACTACAGGGAGGAGATGGTAAGGGAGTACTTTAAGAGCAACCTGCCCGAGGACGCGAAGGTACTCGCGGTGGGAGCCCTGGGAGGAATGCTGCCCCCGGTTCCCAGCGGCATAATAGCACTGAACGGGGAACTGGCTGAATACAGCCTCAGCACACCTGTCTACCACCACGCCTCCAACCTGGGCGCTCCCATAGCCTACAGAATAGGAAAGCTGATGAACGCCGATTCTTTCGTGGCTGACCCCGTTGGCGTTGACGAGATGACCCCTGTATCGAGGATCTCCGGAGTTCCGGAACTTCCAAGGTTCTCCTACGTCCACGCCCTTAACATCAGGGCCACCATCCGGAAACTGGCTAAGGAGCTTTCCCTGGACTTCGGGGAGATAAGATGCGTTGCCTGCCACCTCGGTGGCGGCTTCTCCATAGCCCCCTTCGCCGGAGGAAAGATCATAGACAGCGACAACAGGATGGAAGGGGCTCCGTTCACCCCGGAAAGGGCCGGGGGCGTTCCGCCCATTCCCCTCTTCGAGGCGTGCTTCTCAGGGAAGTATTCAAGGGATGAACTGTACAGGAAGCTCTACGGCGGCGGCGGACTCTACGGTTATCTGGGAACGAAGGACGTACGGGAGGTGCACCGGAGGATAGAGGAGGGCGACGGTTTCGCCGGGTTCATACTCGACGCAATGATCTACCAGATCTGCAAGGAGATAGGCGCCATGGCCTCGGTTCTGGACTTCAGGCTGCACGGCATCATCGTTACCGGAGGTGTGGCGAACTCATCCTATCTCACCGACAGGATCAAGAGCAGGTGCGGCGCCCTTTCCCGGGTTTACGTGTACCCCGGCGGTAACGAGAACGAGGCGATCGCAACTTCCATGCTCAGCGTTATCCAGGGTGAGGAAGAAGCGCTCCGGTGGCCGGACTGCGTCCTCACAGGCAGGGAGATCGACCCCCTTCAGGACTTCCGCGACGGGAATGGAGAATTCAGAGCCGTACCATTCGGCAAAAGGAGCATGTCATGGGAATAAGGAGTTTCTCGGAGCTGCTGGAAAGGGTCTCGGACCTTCCACCGGTGGCGGTATCGGTTGCCGGCGGCGCCGATCCAAGGGTGATCGAGAGCCTGAAAAAGGGCCATGAGCTTGGCTTCATAGGGAAATGCTACCTCACCGGCGAAGGCCAGGCCCTTGAACATGCCCTGACAGGGTCCGGGGACGACGGCTCGCTGTACGAGACCATCCCGTGCGGGAACGAGGAGGAGATGTGCCGCATGGCTGTGGCCATGGTCAGGGATGGAAAGGCGGAGATCCTGGTAAAGGGGGGAGTGAAGTCCAAGAATTATCTCAAGGCCATACTGCACCCCGAACTTGGGATAAGGGCCTCCTCGGTGCTCTCCAACCTGAGCCTCTTCGAGATGCCTTCCCTGCCCCGGCTGATGGCGGTCACCGACAACGCCATAGTGATCTGCCCGAACCTTACCGAGAAGGCCGCCATCGTCTCCAACACCTTCCCCCTGTGGAGATCCCTGGGTATAGACCCGGTGCGGGTCGCGGCCATTTCCGCGGTTGAAACGGTGAACCCGGCCATACAATCCACCGTTGACGCCGCAGCCCTTGAGGTGATGTCCGCCCGTGGGCAGCTTCCGGGATTCATCGTGGAAGGGCCCCTGGGGTACGATGCCGCCATATCCGCCGAATGCGCAGCCACGAAGAAGCTCACGGATTCCCGGGTCTGCGGAATGGTTGACATGATACTGGCGCCCAACCTGGAAACGGCCAATTCCCTTGGAAAGAGCTATAAGTTCCACGGCGGCGCCAGGTGGGGCGGGCTGGTGTTCGGAGCCAGGGTCCCGGCGGTACTCAACTCGCGTTCCGACGACATGGAGAACAGGCTGAACTCCATGGCAATGGCCCGGGCCATCGTGCACGGAAGATCTCTTACTGAACCCAGTTCGATAACAAACAAGTAACTAGAGGGATGCTTTTATGAACATCTACAGCATAACGATCCTGGGATACTTCGCCTTAGTGGTGATTCTGGGTATCCTTTCCCGTAAGGTGGCCAGCAAGTCCGCCAGCGACTATCTGATCGCCGGCAGGAACCTGGGCACAATGGTGTGCGCCATCGTCGTGGCCGCCGAGTGGCTGGGTGGGATGAGCACCATAGGAGTGAGCGAGAGGGCATACAACACCATGACCCTTCAGCCGATCTTCTACAACATCTCCACCGCCATCGGCATGGTCATCATTGGTTTCACAGTGGCGAAGCACTACAGGAGCAAGAACGTTCACACCGTGAGCGAGATGATTGAGACCCTCTTCGGCAGCCAGGCCCGTTCCGTCTCGGCACTGGCCTTCCTTATCGCATACATCGTTCTGGCATATGTTCAGCTTCAGACCTGCGCCAGCGTCATGGCTCCACTCTTTGGAGTCAGCTGGAACTGGGCGGTGATCATCTCCGCGGGGCTGATCATGCTTTACACATACCTGGGCGGCATGCACGCCCTGGCAATGACCGGAATGCTCTATCTCATAACCATGTTCGTGGGCCTGGGAACCGCCTTCGTGATAGGCCTGGACAAGGTGGGGGGCTTCTCCGGCCTGAGCGCTACCCTTATCGCCCAGGGAGCTCCCGAGAACCTCTACAATCCCTTCAGCGCCGGGATGAACAATGCCTTCGCCCTTCTTCTGGGCGGGCTCCTCGGCGGCATGGCCGCCCAGGCCAGCATTCAGCCGATATTCGCAGCCAGGGATGTTAAGACCGCGAGGAAAGCCTCCATCGTAGCCGGTCTCCTTGTGGCCCCCTTCGGCGTAATGACCGCCTTCCTGGGTCTCATGGCCAGAACCGGTCTCTTCTTCGGACCCGACGTTGAGGTAATCGGAAAAACTGCGATCCCTACTCTTCTTCAGACCCCGGAGTTCATTCCCCCGGTGCTGGGCGGACTGGCCCTGGCAGGTGTTATAGCTGCAATTCTCTCCACGGTTGGCCCGGTCAACTTCGCGGTGGTAACCATCGCCGCGAAGGACATCTATCACGGCATCATCAACAAGGATGCCGACGACGCCAGGATCATATCCACCGCAAGGAAGCTGGTCCTTCTTGTCAGCATCGTTACCGTGCCCCTGGCCATCTTCCTGAAGGGCGCCGTTCTTGAGACCGCCTACATCAGCTACGCCATCAGGGCCATCGGCGCGATCGTTATCGTTACCGGTCTTTACCTCCGCAAGTTCGTTACTCCGCTGGGGGTCAAGCTATCCTTCCTGCTGGGCACACTTTCCGTTTTCTTCGCCATGTACGCCCAGAAGCAGGAATGGTTCGACATAGACAAGACCTACGGCGCGGTCATCACCACGATAGTTGTCATCGCCCTCTCCTCCCTGGGGGACAGGCTCTTCGGAAAGAAGGTCCGCAATGCCTGACAAAGCCCCGCTCTCGATGGTGGACGCTTCCAGGCTCCTGATAGAGGGGGCCGTCCAGGCCGGAGCCGACGTTTTCATAGGCTACCCGATAACCCCGGCGAACCTGCTCTACGCCTACGCCAGCCAGAGATTCCCCAGAATGCTCCCGGCGCCAGACGAGATATCCACGCTTCAGTACATGAGCGGCCTCTCAGCCGCCGGCAAGCTCCCGGTTACCGCAACCTCCTTCCCCGGGCTGGCCCTGATGGTGGAGTCCCTGGGAATGGCTTACATGATGGAGCTTCCCATGGTCGTTATGCTGGTACAGAGGATGGGACCCTCAACCGGAACCGCCACCTGCGGAGCCCAGGGGGACATCGGCCTTATAGCCAACGTGAACTCCGGCGGCTATCCTGTTCCCACCCTCTGCCCCGCCTCCTACCAGGACTGCCACGAGCTTTCCGCCAGGGCGGTGAAGCTGGCTGTAGAGCTCAGGTCCCCGGTATTCCTGGTTACCTCGAAGGAAATGGTAATGACCCTGAAGAGCTTCGACATGTCCACTCTGAAGCCCGTTGAGCCCGTGGACCGCAACTGGTATGGCGGTGAAGGGGAATACATCCCCTACCTGCCCGGAGAGAACGGGGTTCCGTCCTTCCTGCCTGTTGGATCCCGGAAGCACCAGGTAAGGATCACGGCCTCCACCCACGACAGCACCGCGGCGCTGCAGCACTCAACACCGGAAGCGCTGGCCAATACACGGAGGCTTCGCTCCAAGATGGAACGGAACCTCTCCGACTACCTTTACTATGACTACGACAGGCAGGACTCCGATACACTCGTGATCTCCTACGGGATCACCGCAGCCGCGGCCAGGGAGGCGGTTGCAAGCCTTCGACGGGACGGGAAGACCGTCTCTCTGCTGATAGCGAAGACCCTCTTCCCCGTTCCCCCTGAGTACCTTGAGATAGCCTCGGGTTACCAGCGGGTGGTCATAGCCGAGGAGAACCAGAACGGGCAGTACAGGGAGCTTCTCTTCGGTCTCAACGGCAGGAGTGGTGTTTCCGGAGTGAACGGTATAGGCAGGCTTATAACGCCGTCGGAGATAATCCAGGAGGTCTGCAGATGAGCGGAAAGTACCTTTCTACCCACGACCAGCCCTTCTGCAAGGGATGCGGACACAATCTGGTGGGCAGCGCCATAGAAAAGGCCCTCACCTCCATGGACACCTACGATCCCCTTGACCTCGTGGTGGTAACCGACATCGGCTGCATAGGGATAATCGACAAGCAGTTCAGAAGCCATACGGTTCACGGCCTCCACGGAAGGTCAGCCGCGCTGGCAACAGGCATATCCATGGGGCTCACGGACCCCTCGAAGAAGATCCTGGTGCTCCTGGGTGACGGCGGGGCCACCATTGGCCTCCAGCACATACTGGAAGCCGCCAGGATGAACATCAACATGACCGTGATAGTCCACAACAACATGCTCTACGGTATGACAGGCGGGCAGCCCTCGGGGCTTACCCCCATGGGTTTCAGGACTCAGGCCATGCCCGACGGCAGGGCCGACCACGGCATGGATCTCTGCCGGCTGGTACACACCGCAGGGGCCGCATACGCCAGAAGGTTCTACGCCCTGGGGGACTTCTCCCAGGTGATAGAAGAGGCCTTCAGCGTCAGAGGCTTCTCCCTTCTGGAGGCGGTTGAGATCTGTCCCAGCCACGGGGTGAAGTACAACCCCGGCAAGAAGCTTGACGAACTCACCGAACCGGCCGGGCTTCTTCCAGTGCTTCTGGAGAACAGGGAGAGACCTGAGTTCGCATGGGCCGACAGGAAGGTTCTTCACAGTCTCTTCGACTCGGTGAGTTCAGTGGAAGCCCGTTTTACGCATGCTCTGAAAGGGAAGGTAGCCATCCTTCTGGCCGGATCTGCCGGTGAAGGTGTTCAGTCCACCGCTGAAATACTGGCCACAGCAGCCATGTCCTGCGGCCTGCAGGTAACCAAGAAGGGCAGCTACCCGGTAACTGTCGGGGTGGGATTCTCCCTGGCGGAGCTGATAATCTCCCCCGGGGAGATAGACTTCACCGGGATCGATACGGTGAGCGCCGCCCTGGTCACATCCCTTGACGGCCTGAAGAAGAGTCTCCCCCGTGTATCGTCCATGACAGGGGGTTCCCTGTTCCTGGACAGTTCACTGGAGAAGCCGGCTGTTTCCGCGGAAACCACGGTAAAAGACTACAGGAAGCCCCTGGGGGCAAGGTCAGCCTGCCTCCTTGCCGCTGCGGATTTCGTTCTCCAGAGCGGGATAATTCCCATGGAGGCGTTCCTGGATGCCTTTGCCGCCTCCAGGATCAGCAAAAGACTGCCGGTGGAAAAACTCCAGGCAGCCCTGGAACAGCTCTAAGCGTATCATCCTGTCCGGGGAGCCCGCCTTCGGGCTCCCCGGTTCATAACCTTGTAAAGCACTGGAACCACAACCAGTGTAAGCGGCGTTGCCAGAAGCATTCCCCCTATAACCGTTCTCGCCATGGGTGCCCAGAGGGCTGCGCTGCTGCTTCCTCCAAGGGAAAGCGGCAGCAGGGCGAGTATGGTGGTGAAAGCGGTCATCATTACGGGCTTCAGCCTGGCCCTTCCCGCCTTTACCATAGCCTTGTCAGCTGAGAGCCCTTCGGTCCGCCTTATGCCGTTGGCGAAGTCCACCAGCACTATGCCATTGTTCACCACTATGCCTATCAGCATCAGTATACCCACAAGGGAGGTCATTCCCATGGTGGTTCCTGTCAGCAGAAGCATCCAGACCACCCCGGTGAGCGCCAGGGGTATCTCGAAAATGAGAATGAAGGGCTCAAGCAGTGACTCGAACTGGGAGGCCATCACCATGTAGACCAGCACAATTGCAACGAGTATGGCCAGGCCCATGCTTGTGAAGGACTCCTTCTGGTCCTCCACGTCGCCCACCAGCTCCCATCTGGCTCCGCCGGTATCAAGGGTGTCCATCATGGCCTGCACATCCTCCGCCACATCCCCCAGGGGCCTTCCGTCGAGGCTGCAGAACACGCTTACCGCCCTGCTGCGCCCGATCCTCTCTATGTGGTTAGGTGCTAATACGGTAGTAAATTCTCCCCAGAAGTCCAGGGGGGCTCCGAACACGGGTATCCCGGCAACGGCCTCCCTGGAAGAGCGGTATCTCTCCATGTACCTGAGGTTGACGGTTACATCCCGTCCCCCGTCGTTCATCTCTGCCACATCCATGCCCAGCATCCCGATGGTAATCTCACCTGCCAGGGCGGCCCTGGATACACCTCGCAGCGACAGTACGCCCGGGTCGGGATGGTACTCCATCTGTATCGACCAGTCCTCCATGGAGTGGTTCTCGTCGGCGGTTCCGGGTATATCCGCCAGGTGATCCCTTACCATGTCACCCAGGATCTTCAGCGTGTCCGTGTTCTCGGCGTAAATGTTTATCTGAATGGGATATTCGTTGCCTATGGGCTGGCCGGACCTGGTGGAATAGCGAACGCCGGGAACCGTTGCCAGGTAAGCACTGATCCTCCGTTCGTACTCGGTATCATCCAGGGTGAGGTCTCCCTCAGGAGCCAGATAGACCGATACGTTTATCCTGCAGGAGGCGTCGGATCCGAAGAGGGCACCGAGCCCCTCCGAGCGGCCGGCGTCAACGGTGATGTGCCTCAGGTCACCGGGAAGTATCACCGCTGCGATGGAGTCCCCTATCACCCTGGAAAGACTGTCTGTCTCGTCGAGGCTGGTGCCCAGCGGCAGACTTATGCTGCACTCGATTATGCCTTCGCGCACGTCGGGCAGGAACGCGGTGGGAAGGTACCTGAAGGCGAAGAAGGAAACCGCGCAGAACAGGATGACCGGAATCAGGGAACGAAAACCCCTCCTGAGAACCTTCTCCAGGAACTTCTCATAGGCTGTGTCCAGCCTGTGCAGGAAGGCTTCTATCTTCATGGCGGGGGATCCCGGGGAGTGCTTCCTCACAAGGTTCTTCGACCTGGAAGCCATCAGCGGTATCAGGGTCATTGCCATGAACAGTGAAATGAACAGGGCAGCCGCGATGGTTATGCTGAGGTCCCTGAATATCTGACCGGTCAGGCCCTTCACGAAAAGCATGGGGATGAACACCGCCACGGTGGTAAGCGTGGATGCGGCCACAGCCATCCCCATCTGGGAGGCTCCCTGAACCGCAGCTTCCCTTCGGGCTTCCCCCTCCACCCTTCTTCGGTGGATGTTCTCCAGTACCACCACCGAGTTGTCAACTATCATCCCGATGGCAATGCTGAGCCCGGCGAGGCTCATGATGTTCAGGTTCACTCCGAAAAGGTACATGGCGGCGAAGGTGCTGACGAAGGAGAGCGGCATGGTTATGCTTACTATACCCGCATTCACCGCGGAACCCAGGAAGAACATCAGCACCAGCGCCGCAAGGATGATTGCCTGAACTCCGGTGACGGCCAGACTTCTGGTTGAGTCCAGCACGAAGTCCTTCTGGGTGTATATGACCTCCAGGTTAAGGGTGCCTGCATATGTCCCTGATATCTCCTCTATCTTCTCCTCCACCAGTCTGCAGGTGTTCACGGTATTGGCGTCTCCGCTCTTCCTCACCACCAGCAGAACGGAGTTCTCCCCGTCCAGCCTGCTTGTGATGCTCTGCTCCCTGTGGCCGTCCACTATCTCCGCAACGTCCCTGAGCCGCACAGGGATCCCGCCGTGGGAGCCTACAACCACCTCGCCTATGTCCTCAAGTGATGAAAAGGCCGACCTGACGCTGATGAAGGTCTCGATGCCCCGGGCCTCTATGGTGCCTCCGGGCTGATTTCCCCGGACAGCCGAGAGGGCGCCGTAGACCTGGGTGAGGGATACTCCCCTCAGGTGGAGCAGCACCGGATTAACCGCAATGTTTATCTGCCGTTCCTCCCCTCCGGACACGTCGCAGGAGGCAACCCCGGGTACCCTGCTGAGTATCGGTTCTATGTCATCCGACACCAGCTGCCTCAACTCACCGCTGTCCATCTCGGGGCTGCTGGCGCTGGCTATCACAAGGGGCTTCATGCTGGATTCCATAGCGGCGATGAAGGGTTCGGTTGCCTGGGCGGGAAGGTCTTCGCTTATCCTGTCAATTGCCTTCCTTATGTCCTCCTCCACCTGGTCTATGTCCGCCGAGGATGAGATGCCCAGGAATATTCCGCTGATGGAGTTCCCGGAAGAGGACTCCACAGATGTGACTCCCTCCACGCCGGAAACGGCGTCCTCAATAAGCTTCGTAACCAGGGATTCGACTTCCTCAGGAGCGCCACCGGGCAGCACCGTGAGTATCATTATCTCCCCCAGGTCCACCTCGGGGAAGTAGTCCAGTCCCAGCTGGGTCAGGGCAAAGAGGCCTGCCCCCCCCATGAGAATGAAGATCATCAGGAAAGTCGTGTTCCTTCTTACGGCGAGATCGGGCAGGTTCATTCCGTCACCGCCCTTACAGGTTCTCCGTGGCTCACAAGTGAATGCCCCCTGGTTATCACGCTGTCCCCCGGCTGGATGCCCGAGGTGATCTCGTGTCTGCTGCCGTTGCCGATGCCGGTGGTTACCGTTACCTTCACAGCGGTTCCGCTCTCGAACAGCGTGGCTTCCCAAATGCCGTCACCCAGAGGAGTAAGTGCGTTCTCCCCCAGTACCGGGACCCCGGTCCTTGTATCCAGGGAAAGCATTACCATGCCGGACAGTCCCGGGATCAAACGTCCGGTGGTATCCGCGAACTGCGCCGTTACGGCCACGAGACCGGATACGGGGTCCGCCGCCGGGGCCACCGACACGACCGATCCGGGAAAGAGGCTTCCGGGATAATGATCAGTGGTGAATACCGCCGGTATCCCCTCGGAGAGAGCCGACAGATGTCTTGGAGCCACCAGCAGGGCAGCCCTGAATGCATCGGCGGAGTATACCGTAAGAAGCGGTCCCGCAGCCGGATTGCCCACCGTTGCAACGACCCTTCCCACAACACCATGAAAAGGCGCTTCCACATAACCGGCGTCCATGGAGACCAGCGCTGCGGAATAACCGGCAAGGGCTGCGGTGTAGGCCGCTTCCGCCGAGCTGGCTTCCGCGGTCCTGGACTGATATTCGCTCTCGCTCATGGCCCCTTCGCCGTGGAGTTCCTCAGCCCTCTGGAGACTCGATCTGAAATACTCCCTGGAAGCCTCCGCCGCCGCCAGAGTAGCCGCAGCGGAGAGCACACCCGCCCGCTGAATGTCATCGGTCTTCAGCAGAAGCATCCTCTGACCGGCTTCCACCGTATCTCCAGGTTGCACAAGGACATCCTCCACCATGGAAGGAGTGCTGACCGAGACCACCGCCTCGGAAGCCGCTTCCAGCCTGCAGGGGGCGAACACGGTCCTGGATATGGTCTCCGCAGCCGCCACCTCTACCATGACAGGGGTCGATTCCGTTTCAGCATTCTCTCCGTTCCCGCAGGATAAGACGCCGATGGCCGCCAGCATTCCCGCCAACACGATGCCCCTACCCACGGGGAACCTCCTCCCTGCCTTCGAAGAATCCCTTTACCAGCTTTTCTATCACCGTCTCCACCAGCTGAACCGTGCCGGGATCGTTCAGGTCCATGTCCAGGATCGGGTTCTTCACGCTCTCTCTCAGGGTGAGGTAGTGAACTCCGCTGAGAAGCAGTATCACGGCGGCAACCGTTTCGCCGTCGGGCCTTACCCCCCTCTCCTCGAGGGATCTCAGTTCATCCTTCTCCATTGCCCTGCTGAAGGCCACGGTGAGGGGGTTCTTGTCGGTGAGTTCCCACCGGGCCAGCTCCTGTGCCAGGGAGTTCTTCCTGAATGCCCTTCCGCTCTTGAGCAGCAGTCTTGTCACCAGTGCCGACATGGGGGCATCGGGAGGGAACTCGTCAAGCACGTCAACCACCCTGGGGCAGAGTTCCCTGCTGTCGCGGAATGCTGCGAGAAGCCCCTCCATCGATCCGAAATACCTGTAGATGAGCACCTTGTCCACACCGGCCTCCCTGGCCAGGGCGTTTACACCCACCCCTGTGAACCCCTCCCGGGTGAGGATCCTCTCGAGGGCGTCCATGATAGCCTCTCTGGTCTTCTCAGAGTCCCTGGTACGAACCTTCATTCCATATGCCTTCCATTAAGTCACCACCTGGTGTCACCGAACGGTGATATATATGTCCCCTTGCTTCCGGCGTCAAATTTCATTGCGCAGGGCGTGTTCATTCGCAATGATAAGGCTTAACTATGCAATGAAAGGTGTTCTTCACTTGAACGAGAGCCTGGCAAACCTCCTGAAAAGCGCATTCGACTCGGCGGGTTCCCGGTCGTCTGAAGCGGTGCAAACCGCTGAAGGGCTTAAACCCGGTGAACGAAGGGACGCGGCGGTCCTCTTCCTGGACCTGGCCGGGTTCACGAAGCTCTCCGGCGGCCTCGACCATGAGACGGTCCACGAGCTTGCCAGGAGCATAATGAACGAACTGGTGCTAACCGCCCAGGATTACCGCGGCTATGTGGACAAGATAGAGGGCGACAGGATCATGGTCCTCTTCGGCGCCGTTTCCTCCGGTGAGAACGACAGCAGAACCGCCGTGCTCTGCGGTTTCAGGATGCTGGATGTACTTCGTGTTGCCCGGGAGGTACTCAAGGAATCGGGAATGGAACTTGGCGCCAGGATCGGAATAAGCAGCGGACCGCTGACCGTGGCCCCGGATGCCATCGGTCACCTTACGGCCATGGGTAACACCGTAAATATCGCCTCCAGGATGGAGGAACTGGCGGAACTGGATTCCATACTGGTTACCGACAGGGTTCACAGAATGTGCGGAGGCTGCGCCCTGTGGTCCCCCCCGCTTGAACTCGATGTGAAGGGAATGGGCGAGCCTGTGATCGCCTGGAGAGCGCTTAAGCCCCTCCGTGCGTCATGCGAATCCTGCGATGACGACCCTTTCACCGGTAGACGAATGGAGTCCGGGCGGCTGTGCGGTTTTCTGGAAGAGGTGGAGAAAGAGTGGCGTGAAAGCACGGACGGTGACCGGCCCAGGCACGGTCTGATCGAGATAACAGGCGAGGCGGGAACAGGTAAGGCCAGGCTCGCCATGGAGTTCGCGAAGGAAAGCTGCCCTGGAAGGCTCCTTCTCAGGGGAAGGTCCGCCGAGGAGGACCAGCCTGCCCACTGGCTCTGGTCAACACTGGTCGCCTCCGCTCTGGGCTTCCGCGTAAGGAGTTCAGTGGACGGCGACTCGTTCATCAAGGCCGTTTCGCGGTTCTTCCCGCCTGAGGAGATAGGTGATTCCCTCCCCTTCCTGGGCAGGCTCATACCTGCGGAATTCGACGATTCCAGGTTCTCGAGCCTGGACGGCAGGGGTATAGCCCTTGAAACGGGAATGGCCATAAGGGACTTCATGGAAGCCCTGGGCAAAAGGAACGAGCTTGTGGTCTTCCTGGAGGACACCCACTGGATGGATCCAACCGACGCCGAAGCGCTGGAGTTCGTTCTAAGGAACACTCGCACTCCTGGTCCGGTCCTCTTCATCCTTGCAGGAAGGGATACGGGACCCGGCTCGGCAGCGGCTCCCTTCAGGTCAGATTCCCCCTACTACATGTACAGAACGGTTGAGCTGGGCGATTTCTCCCAGGAGGAATCCAGGGAAATGGCCGCGGCTCTTGCTGAAAGGCTAACCGGCGAGGACCATCCCTTCAGTGACCACGCAGCGGAGTTCCTGCACAGGCAGTCCTCGGGGAACCCGTTCTTCCTCAGGGAACTGGTGACCCATATGGTTGAAACGGGGAACCTCACCGAGGGTCAGGGGGTGTGGAGGATAAAGACCATCTCCATCGCCGATTCAGCCCCTGAGACCCTGACGGGAATCCTTCAGAGCAGGCTGGACAATCTCCCTGAACAGATGAGGAAAACCATCCTCCTCTGCGGGGTTCTGGGCATGGAGTTCCTCCACCGGACATACACTGAGGTCTGCTCCAGACTGGCGATCCCCCCCGCCTCCGATCCGGTCTTTCAGGGGCTCGTGGAAAAGGGAATGCTGATACGGGCCGACTCGGATAAGGGGAAGATGCGCGGTTACCGGTTCAGGCATCCGCTCATTCAGAAAACCGCCTGCGGCAGCAACCTTTCACACAACCTCAAGCTCATACACAGGGCTGCCGCGGAATCAATCCAGGAGCTCTTCAGGAATGATCAGGGGCGGATATCCGCCAGGCTGGCCGCCCACTGGGAGGGAGCCGGCGAAACGGCAAAGGCTGCGGAATGGGGTCTTGCCGCCCAGAAGTACGCCTCTGAGAACTACCAGCACCCCACGGTGCTTTACTGGGGGGAAAAGCTGCTCCAGTGGCTGCCGGAGGAGCTGGAGGACCGTCTGAAGGTCCTTGAAAGGAATTCCAGGGCATACCTTTTCACAGGACGGCGGGATGAACAGCTCGCCGCGCTCCGGGAAATGGAACGGATCGCGGCGGACAGGAACCTTCCCTTCTGGACCGCAAAGGCTCAGATCGACCTTGGCTTTCACCTCCGCTCCACCGGAGACATCTCAGGTGCGAAGACCCTTCTGGAAAAAGCCCTGGAACTGTGCAGGGATAACGGTCTCGAAGACCTTGAAAGCAGCACCCTGGGAAACCTGGGCGTTCTGGCGGCGGACACGGGCAGCGTGGAAGAAGCCCGGGAGTACTTCACCAGCGCAGGGAAGATACACGCCAGGCTGGGGAACCGCCGGGCGGAGGCCAGCACCCTGGGAAACCTGGGCATAATCCTCAGGAACGCCCGGGATTACAGGGGGGCCGGTGAGAAGTTCCAGGGAGCCCTGGAGATATTCCAGGAGCTTGGTGACATAAGGAGCGAGGCCATAACCCTGGGAAACCTGGGCAACATCCACCACGACCTGGGCGAACTGGACCAGGCCCTGGACCTGTACGAGAAGACACTGGAGATGTTCACCAGGATCGGCGACAGAAGGTCGATGGGGGTCTTCCTGGGAAACCTGGGCATCCTCCAGGCGGACATGGGGAACCGGGAAAAGGCCGAGGATTACTACCAAAGAGCGCTGGCCATCTCCAGGGAAACCGGAAATCTCCGCTCAAGGGGATGGACCCTTTCCAACATGGCTTCCATGAAAATGAAGGACGAAAGCCCTGAGGAGGCCGCTGAACTCTACAAGGAGGCCCTTGATCTCTTCAGGCAGGTTAAGGACAGGCGAATGGAGGCCATCATACTGGCGGCTCTGGGCTACTCCACCTTCCTGGCAGGTAACGCGGAAGAGTCGCTGGAGGCACTGAAAGGGTCAGTGGCCCTGGCATCTGAACTGAAGCTCCCCAGAGGGGATTTCGAGGGCACCCTGATACCCCATCACAGCCGGTTGAACGAAGAGCACACCCAACTGCAGGTCCCTGAACTGCCGGCTCACTGGCACGAAGCCTGATCAGTTCCCCGTTCCCAGAGTCCGCACCAGTTCCCGGGCCCTTGCGTTCTCAGGGTCCAGCTCAAAGGCAATGGAGTAGTTCTCCAGCGCTCCTGCCGAGTCTCCCATGAGAAGAAGACCCTCGCCCAGACTGTCGTAAACGTTCGGGGAGTGCGGATAGTTCGCCGTATTCAGTCTGAATGCCTCCACCGCACCGGGAACGTTCCCCTCCCTGATCATCCGGTATCCCATTGAGTTTACAGTGGCTTCAGGGGGAGTTATTCGGTATCCGTACTCCAGTGAGAGGGAATCGTAGTGCTGAAGCATGGATGCGACATCGTCAAAGTTCCTGGACCGCCAGGGCTCGAAAATGAACGATATCCCCTGCACAAGACTTGAAAGTGGAACCATCTGATGCGTAAGCTCCGGGAAAACGCTTGAATGAATCGTGAGTCCGGTCCGTCTTCCGGCTTCCATCAGGTACCTGTCAACGGGTCCGGACATGGTCTCATCCTCGTTCCCCAGCGAAACGTATACCCTGTGAGGGGCCTGGAAGCACTCGGGAATGGATGCCGTGATCATCTCGTCGTCCCACCAGAGGCTCGGGCTCGAGGCTATGAAACCATCGAACACCGTTCCTTCCTCGGACAGGGCGAAGAGGGTCAGGAGCCCGGCCAGCGAGTGACCGCACAGAACGGTATAGGGCGCGCAGCCAAACTCGCTTTCCATAACAGGTACAAGCTCGTTCTCCAGGAACGCGAGATAGACCTGAGCCCCTCCGCTTCCCGGGATGGTCTCTCCTCCTGGAACGGCCGCCTCGGTGGGGGTGTACCACTGAAACCTGTTCCCGCAGTCTACCCCTGCGACGAGAAGCTCAGGAACGGCGCCGGTGGAAGCGGCATAGTCGAGGGCAGCGGAAATGAAGGGAAAGAAGTCTTCGCCGTCGAGGACCACCACCAGGGGAAGCCCGGTGCTCTCCCCGGCGGGTTTGTTCACACTTACGAATACCGTGTCATCCAGAACACCGGATTCGATGAAGTATGTGTTCTCCCCGGCAGGATGAAGTATGGGGAACATGCTGGTTGAAAACACCAGGGAGCATACAAGAAGTAAAAGACCCATTTTCCCCTCCGCAGAAATCGGTTCTCTGACGGTGGCTATCTGATCGTGAACTCCCCGCTGAGTCCGTAGAATCCCTGTTCGTCCAGAACCCTGACCTGGTATCCGGAACCTGAACCGGCCTCGGTCAGGCTCCCGCGGAAGACCAGTGAGCCCTGACCGCTCTCCACCCAGTTGGAGAGTTCCATTACCATCCGGCCGTTCTTCACAAGATTGCACCTGACCGTCTACCCAGGAACGGCCGCCCAGCTCACGGTAAACTCCTTCTCGGAGGAAGGCTGCCAGACCTCTCCATCGGCGGGTCTGCATACGAGCACCCACATCTCCCAGGGACCTGTGAGCTGCTGCTCTTCTGTGCATCCGGTGAATACGAGCAGTGCCGCAAGGAAACACAGCACTTTCATCAAGGCTACTCCCAACACCCCTCACGTGTCAAAGAATACGAGGGAGTATAAAACCAGCGTACATGTCGTCAAGACAAACGGATGATTACTTTATTCCAGACTTTGATCCGTGGCAAGCAGGTGAATCCTGAAAATACCGTCAATGGGATCGTCCTCCCATGCAAGGATCCCCTCTTCACTGATCCTGAAGTTCCAGTCGCCCTGGCAATGAAAAACCGCTTCTCCGATGAACCCTCCGTCGAACGTGGAGTATAGATGGAATACCGCTTCATCATGAAGTCCGGTCTGTACCCAGAGGGTATCCCCGGAGACGCCCAGCCCTGTTATCACCGCTCTGAATGGATCAGCCCGGTAGCCAGCCAGCCCTTCGGCTCCCATAGCCTCCAGCCTTGCGTTCATAAGCTGCTCTTCCCTTGTGATCTCTTCCGGCGTTTTCCTTACTGGCTCCACATCCCTGCTTATGGAGTAATCCACATTGCCATGGGTAATCACCTCGTAGCTGTCCGCTGATGAAACCGCCGTGAACATCCTTCCTGAAGTATCCGCAGCGGCGAACAGACCCTCGATGGCCGATGTGAGCTGTGATGTGTTTCCCGGGTCCACCGGGACGGTGTCAGCATAGAGTACGATACAGGGCCCGGTTTCGTCCAGACGGTATAGCCCGGCTTCCCTGAATACCGCGTAGCCGTCAATCAGTGATACAATTCCGGTTCTCACCGCCGTGAAGGAATCACCACCTGCGAATCGGAAACGGGAAGGCGATGACCTGGGCCACCCGTTCACCTCATGCATGAAGCGGTAATCCTCATCGAAGACGATGTACCCCAGCTTGACCTGATCACGAACGAGTATCAGTCCGCCAACCGTTTCCACGGACATGGGATTACCCATTTCCCCCGGGCCGTCTCCGGGTCCGCCGAAAGATGCCCTGTATGTTCCATCAGGAGTGAATACGTGCAGTTCAACAGCCGCCTGATCAAGCACCAGTATGTCACCGGTCGGAGCGAAACACGCATCTGCCGGATAACCTATGAACAACGAGTCCGGCATAACGCATGTTGCCATTATGGAAAGTGTGATCTGCCCGTTCGCTCCGCCGGCATTTCCTGCGGGAGCGCTGCACCCGGCTGTGATGAGAACGGCGAGTACGGCAACGCGCCCGATCAAGAGGCCTTATCCAGTTCAGACTCAGTAACCGTTTTCCTTCCAGGGGAGAAAAGACCTGTTCTGGAGAAGAAGGCAAGGGGCTCGTGTTTTCCTATCAAAGAAGCGCCCCAGGCAAGAAATACAAGGGCAGCGGGGAAAGGTGGAAGCTTCTTCATTCCCCTTTCGAGCAGATCCATATCTATGGAAAGAAAATGAGCCATGGTCACTCCTTCCTGAAGATCATAGAGCAGGCGGAGGCGCCTGACACCGGCAGTGAAGGCATTCCAGACCCTCTGGAACACCGCGCACCAACAACACCCTGATATTTCGGCCACCGCAGATGGGGGCCCCTCCGCCTGGTGCGGAAAACAGTGAGGACTGGGTCGTGCCGTTCAAACCCTCAAACACCTTTGCTGTAGAGTCCATTTTTCTCCTCACTGTTCATCCGACACGAAAAGGATTATAGTACTAAAAGATACATTGTCAAGATAGATGCCAATATCCATTGTCCCGTATTAGGTTACGTCATTGGTGCATGTACTGGAAGGGTGTGTCAGATGGGTGTTCAGGGCGATGATTATCCCCAGTCGTTCTACGGTCTGCTGGCTATTCTCAGCATCGGACCCCAGACGGGATACGATATAAGAAAAGAACTGGAGAAGCCTGAGATCTTCTACTGGAAGGAGTCATACGGCAACATCTACCCCATGCTGAGAAAACTGGAGAAGGACGGGCTGGTATCCAGGAAGGATTCCTACGTCAAGCGGAAGAAGAGGGTGGTGTACCAGCTCAACCCCAGGGGAACGGAAGCCCTCAGGAACTGGCTTCTGCAACCGGCCACACTCAGCAGGTTCCGGGTTGAGATACTCATGAAGCTGCGGTTCGGCGAGATTGCCGGGATACCCAACATGATAGAACAGGTCAGGTTCTACAGGGAAACTGCTCTGAGGGAACTGGCGGAGGCCAGGGACTTCGTTGACTCTATGCAGATGGGTGAAAGAACACTGTCAGCGGACCTGCAGATCATAGCCGCCGATTACCTATGTAAATTGAAGGAATCCAACGTGAAGTGGTGCGATGCAGCTCTGAAGACGCTTTCGGAGTGGGAAAGCGGAGAAGCTTTGCCCTCTGACGCCCTGACGGGCAACTCCGCCGAAGAATCGGTGTTCCAGGTTCCAAGGAAACGGCCGCCGCTCATAGAGTAGGTTACTGCTCCGTTCTCAGCATCGGGACGAACCGAACCGGCAGGTCCCTGCTGACCGTAACCCCGTCATTGTCCCTTTTTACCACAACGAGCTGCTGAAAGTACCCACCCACCGGAAGCACCATTCTCCCTCCCGGGGCAACCTGCTCCACCAGTTCCCGGGGAACCTCCAGGGGGGCGCACGCGATCACTATTCCCTGGAAGGGCGCTTCCTCCGGCCATCCCAGATATCCGTCCCCCATCTTCATCCTTAACCCGGAAGGGAGTTTTTCCCTGGCCTGGCTGTATAGATTCGGCACCGACTCCATGGAGAACACTTCCATTCCCATTTCGTAGAGTACCGCGGCCTGGTAGCCTGAGCCCGTACCAATGTCCAGGACCCTGTCACCCATGCTGAGCCTCAGTTTCTGAAGCATGTAGGCAACGATGTAGGGCTGGCTTATGGTCTGGCCGCAGCCAATCTCCATGGGGTAGTCGCCGTATGGATCAGCGTAGCGTCCGGCCCCCGGCGGAAGGAAACAATGCCTCTGCACGGATCCCATTGCTGAAAGCACCGACTCATCCGTTATCCCACGGTGGACCAGCAGTTCCACCATCCGCTTACGGCTTTCTTCCCATCGATCGGATGCCATTTCGACACCTCCCTCTCAATACTATAACAGCGCACCGGAAAGGGCCACAGGCATTTTTTAAAAAATTGCCGTATATTCATTTCCGATTTCAGACCAACACACCGGAAAGGGTCTCATGAGTGAGTTCGAACGGGCTGCAGCCGAGGTTCTCGGCACCCTTCAGTCGTCCCTGATGACGATACTGGCCAGGTTCGGTGACCCCGGGGTCATAAGACCGGTGGATCTGAGGGACATACTGGGGGTGGACATGAACCTGGCATGGAAGATAAGCCGCCTTGTGAACACCACCGACCTTTACAGTATAGGTAGATACCTCCCGGGAAAGAAGGCCCTTGGGGTTTTCAGGGGCCTCTGCGCCGATGCGGGTGTTCCCGCCGCTGAAACCGAAGCCCTGGCCAAAGCCACGGAATCCCTCAACCGCCTGGTGAGATCCTACGCCGGGAGCAGAAAGGAACTGGAGGTGATGCTGGCAGGGCTCTCAACCCAGGAGAGGCCCGGGAACGACACCCTCCACCGCAGGAAGTCATTCGAGGGCAACTGTTATACCTTCGGTGTTCAGAGCGACAGACAGCTTTCCATGAACATCCTTCTTGTATCCCCGAACAACCCGGAAACCGTTGACATCTGCAGGGTAAGGGGGAGCATAGGTCTGTTCAGAACGAGACCCGATGTGCCCTGGCGTGTTGGGGGCACCTCGATCCTGGACAGTTCAGGAAAGATCCGGCAGGATACCAGAAAGAACTTCCTGTTCCCCGCCGATCCAGGCGGACCGCCACTGATAAGGGAGTACTCGTCACCGAACCTGCCTGAGTTCGGAGAAGTGACAGACTCCGGGGGCCGCACCGCCTTTTTCCTCAAGGGAAGGGAGATGGGTCTGAAAAGCTCCATGGACCTCTTCACCGGAGAGGTGATCAGAGAGAGCGGCCACCTTTTCAGCCGGGGTCCTGGACAGGGAGTAGCTCTGAACAGTTCCTCACGAACCCCGACCAGAAGCATCACCGTTGAGGTATACCTGCCCGCAGAGTTCGGTGACAGCAACTGGGAGGTGGAGATGTGGAGCCTTCTGTTCCCGGTTCACGACCACACCGGGATGACCCCCGGCGACAGGCTTCCCCTCACGGAGCAGCCGGTCTTCTACCGCCCTGGACGAAGCCCGGTTCCCCTTGCCGGGGTTCCCCGATACTGTGATATGGTAAGGGAGTGTTTCGAAAGGCTGGGGAAGCGGATCAGCGACTATTCCCTGCTCAGGCTCACGGTGGACTTCCCCCCGATCCCGGCAAGCATCGACTATCTTGTAGAGCTTCCCCAGAGGCCTTCCTGAGGGTCAGGAACCTTCCCTGTGATTCACGCACCGGCAGACGAAACCCTCTTCATCGGTGTACCTTCTGCCTGAATCGTCGCACTTCCGCACGAACTCAAGATAGGCGGTGAACCTTTCGAGAACATCCTGTGGAATGGCGTGCTCCATGCTGCAGGCGCATTTCTCGGCGGTTTCCGGATCTATCTCCAGAACACCGGTGAAGAAGTCCAGCAGAACGTTGTGCTTCTCGGTGACCTTCATGGCAAGTCTGCTTCCGCTGGGGGTGAGGGTCACCAGGTCATATGGCTCGTGGTTCACCAGCCCCAGCTTCTTCAGGTTCTTCAGAGCGGTGGTCACCGATGAGGCGGCTACGTTCCGTTCCCGGGCAATGTCCGTTGGCCGTGCTGCGCCTTTCTTCCTTACTATGGCGTAGATGGTCTCAAGGTAATCCTCAAGGCTGGAACTGAGTTTCTCGGCCTGGCTCAATGAGTCTCCTCACAATTTTTTAGATTCGTCTTATTATAAGGGAGACCGTTGTCCTGTCAACCTGATACTGCTGTCAGATAGTATGCTCCATGTCACCCAGGAAGCTCCTGTACCTTTCCGCTATTTCCTCCACCTGCGCCGTGGTGAACTCATCGCTCTCAGCGAATCCCCGAAGCTCTCCCGAGCCCGATTCAGCTCCGTAAACCCAGGCTTCGAATATCCTGTCGGGGTTCATGCAGGATATCAGGGTGATCACGTCGCCTCCCAAGGGAGCCCTGTCCACCGCAAGGACCACGAACGGATCCCCCAGGTAACCGGAATACTTCTCCAGCTGCACGATGAGTTCATCCCCCTGTAACAGACCTCTGCTCTCCCCTGCCGCCCAGGCGTTGAGTGATTCCCTCAGCTGAAGGACCGACGGGTGGGAGTACACCGCCCAGTAGGATTCCAGTTCCGAGTCAGAGAGGCTGGCTCCGCCTCCCAGTTCCTCGGCGGTCTCCAGGGCCACTTCCCTGTAGAAACCGGTGAAACCTGTGGCCATTGCGCTCCATATCTCGCCGTATGCAGTTGCCAGATCGTCATTAACGGTTGCCTGGGCTGAGGATTCCCCCCTCTCCAGCCACACCGCCGAGGTGGTTGCCAGCATCCCATGGTAATAGAACCCGTCCAGCGCCAGGTCGAAGAACTCCCAGGACTCGGTTCCCGGCTCGGCAAGCATCTGGAAGCACTGGGGATCCAGACCGATTGCATTGGACTCACCCATTATCACCACCTCGATACATGGCGCCGCCCTTTCCGCATACCGGTCAAGGGCAGTGAAGTCATCGGTGGTGAAGGCCTCTTCACGAAGATCCTCGAACTGATACTGAAGCTCCTGTGAAAGCGCTGCTTCGAGGCATTCCTCGAAAAGACTTTCAAGTTCTTCGGTAGCCACTCCGGGGCGAAGTGCCCCGTTGATCCTGTCTATTTCACCCCAGAGATCACCGTTCTCGACGAAAGATCCCGCCAGAAAGACCAGCAGCGCAGCAGTGAGCATCTTCTCCCCTCCTGTTTGGGTTTGTTTATGCCGTGAGAATAAGCCTGGATACCGGCTCGGTCAACGAGCAGCGGAAGGATCAGCAGCTCACCCCGGCAAGCTCCCCAGCTTCACCCAGATAGTTGCCCGGTTCAGCTTCCGATGAGAGGAATACCCTCAGGAATATCCAGTATGCGTAGTGAGCCCTGTCATCGAATAACAGATCGGTGCGGCCGTCGCGGTCAATGTCCCCCGCCCACAGCAGTGTAACGCCTTCACCATGAAGGTTCTGATAAGCGTCTGTGAGCCTCTGACTTCCGTTTCCAAGCCGGTAGAACACCCCGTCCTCGGTCACCTCGAGATACTCATGATCCGATAGCTGGACCTCCATCCCCGCACTTAACAGCACCGGCTGATCGAATAGCGTTTCCACCGGACCTGCCGAAAGATCACCGGAAGACCCACCCAGCAGAAGCAGAGGTTTTTCCCCAGGTGTCATTACCCTCCATCCGGTAGCTTCATCCTCACCGTCCAGCAGCGGGTCATGCTCCCTCTGAATAAAGGGATCCATGGGTTTCAGAGTCCACTGTCCATCCCTGTGACAGAGTCCCATCCAGGAAAGTCCCTGCTCAGCTTCTATCTCGTCGTGGTGAAAGAGCCCCTGCGTCAAAACGGAATGCTCAGATACCTGAATCGTCAGCGCCACCAGCAGAATCAGCTTCATGACATTCCTCCCAGTGTCATCTCCATCAGTCTAACTGCAGTTTCCACACCGTTCTCCTCTTTCATACGGAATGCCATGCGCCTGGCCCCCGTGGAGTAATCCTTGTCCGTGAGGACTACGTCTATCTTCCTGGCAAGCTTGCCCGGTGTCAGGGACCTTCTGTGAAGCACACCCGGAGCAACGCCGGCCCTGTGAAGGATGCGACCCCATACAGGCTGATCCGCGGTGTATTCCACCACCACGGATGGAACTCCTGCCCTGCAGGCGGTCTGACTCGTGCCTGCTCCACCGTGGTGAACCACCGCGGCGCAATGCGGGAAAACGCTCATGTGATCAACCTTCGAAACGAAATGGATGTTGCCCCCGGATTTCCCGGCACCGCACTGAACTACCGCGCGGCAGCCAACGATGGCAACTGCCTTCACAATGATGTCGATAATGTCCTTCTCCCTCTCCTCGCCCTGGAGCATGCTTCCGAAGGTAAGGAACACAGGAGGCTCACCTGAGGCAAGGAAGTCTTGAAGTGAAACGGGCATATCCCCGTTCCCCTGCCCGGGGAGATCCATCATGCCGCAGAACTCGAAACCTGGAACACCCCCACCTGGATACAGTGCGGGGCTTACCGCAACCAGGTTTTGAAGGTCTGATCGAAAAATGTCCCTGAACACGCTTTCCGGTGCGGGAAGACCCCACTGGCGGAAATGCCCGGCGATGTCAGGTCTCCAGAGCATATCCATTGCAAGGCCGAACGCTTTCCAGCCCTTTTCTGGGAACACTCCCGGAAAACCCGGCGGTGGAACGGTGGTGGATGGTATCAGTGGTGTTGGCAGAAGGGAGAACCAGGGAATGCCTCTGAGAGCAGCTGCAGCCCTGAGGGAATAGGCGAAGGGGTGCCCCAGGGCTGCATCGCATTCCCCGCAGATATCCATCGCGGCTTCGAACATCTCATGCATGGAGGGATTGAGCAGTGTCCGCACGAACACCCTGCTCTTCATCGCGGGGTTCCCGGAGGAAACCATCTTCCTGCCCAGCCTGGAGAACTCGTCTTGAGGGATATCTAGGCGGCCGGGGGAAGTGACTTGGATGCGATCGCCACTCAGATGAAGATCATCGCCGGCTCTCCGTATTCCCGTCATCGACAGCAGCGTGTGATGCCCTTTTTTCGCAAGACCCTGAGCAAGGGCTGCGAAGGGCCGGATGTCACCTTCTGTACCCCAGGTCTGAAGCCCGACTCTCATGATCTCAAATATGAAGTGATTCCACGAACTCCTTCGCGTCCTTAAGGCTTGCGCCGGTCTGCTTCCTGTAGGCCTTTATGGCTCCTATCTTGTTCCCGGTGAGGAGCAGCTCCATCACTTCTTCAGAGGCCTCCGAAGGTGATTTGGGAACATCATGACCAGCGTTCCTCATGAGATTGTCCACCCTGGTCTCGAGGATCTCCACCCTCTTCCTCAGCCTTTCGATCTCCGCCTTGGACCCGGACACCTGGCACCTCCGTAAATGAGTGTTCATGCTGAGTACAACCCGTTGAAGATATACAAAGGAGAAAAGCGCCGGGCCATGGGATCATTGACCGGCAAGCCCGGTTGTTTTACAATCCCTGTGGAGTTCCTTCAAAGGAGGCTTCCATGGACAAGCTTGTGGTTCACGGCAACGATGGCAGCATATCGAAGGGATACTCCGCCGACTTCTCCCCCGGCGCTCCCTATTTCCACCTTGCAACGCTTCAGCGCCCCTCCGACTCGGAAAAGGTATGGCTCGAGAACCAGAAGGCGGTGTTCTTCGTGAAGGACTTCTCAGGGGATCCCACCCGGATCGACGGCGGCGGGTTCAGATCCACGGGAAGGAATGGGGGAACCGTGGTGGTTACCTTCAAGGACGGCGAGAGGATGTACGGAACGGCGGAGAGCATCGGCGGCCACAGAGCCGGTTTCTTCCTCTACCCGGCAGACCCTTCCTCCAACACCATCAAGGCATATCTGGTGAACAGGTTCATATCGGGCGTGGAGATTGATCCGAAGACTACCTGATCCACTTCCTCTTCACATTGACCAGTGTAAGGGCGAACAGAACGGTGGAGTAACCCGCCAGAACCGCAAGGTTCATCCCCGTTCCCATTGAGGAAGCCCCTGTGAAAACCCTGCGAAGCAGATCCACACCGTAGGTAAGCGGGAGAGCGTATGAGACCGGCCTGAGAAAAGACGGGAGAGCGCTTATTGGGAAGAACAGACCGCAGAGGAAAATCATCGGGAATCTTATGAAGTTGGAGAAGGTCTGAGCCTCGAACACCTCACTCACCGCAACGGCTACGAAGAATCCCAGGAACGCCGAGACGGTGGAAATAAGTATCACAGTGGGCAGAAAAAGCTCCCAGTGGATCAGCGAGTACCCTGTGAAGGACATTGCCAGAAGAAGGGGCACCAGGGAGTTGGCCACCCCGAACAGGATAGCTCCCAGTGTCTTGGCAACCATCAGGAGTTCCAGGGGCATGGGGCTCATGAGGAGCCTCTCGAAGGACCTGTTCTTCTTCTCGAAGGTAACGGTGACAGCCAGCATAGAAGTGGTCCCGAAGAGTATTGATATTGCTGTAACCCCGGGAAGGAGCGAGGGGATGTCGCCGAAGGAGCCTACGGAGCGTATGAAGAACATTCCGGTCCAGGCCAGGGGGAAGATGATCCCCCAGCTTATGTTGGGCGGCTTCAGGTAGTATGCCTTCATGTCCTTGGCCAATATGGCCCTGAGGGGGATCAGCATGTTCACTTCATAGCCTCCCCGCCCAGTCCCGTGACTTTCACGAAAACATCCTCCAGGGATGGCTTCCTCCGGGCTGCCTCGAGAACCGAGACCCCGTGTTCCTCAAGGAAGGAGGTTAATGGAGCGATCGGGAACGGGGAATGGGATTCAACGGAGATCCTCTTTCCGGAGTTAAAGGAAAATCGGAGTTCCGGGAACTTCGATGAGATAAGGCCCTCCAGCTCACCCACCGGGCCTTCAGCCGCCAGAACGAGAACATGCCGGCCCCTGACAGGCTTCAGCAGGTTCTCCAGGGTGTCCAGCTTCACTATCCTCCCCTGAACGATGAAGGCTATCCTGCCGCAGAGGCGCTGCGCCTCCTCTATGTAGTGGGTGGTGAGGAAAACCGTGGTTCCCTCAGAATGCAGCTGAGAAAGCATTGTCCGTATCTCCCTTGCGCTGGCAACGTCTATCCCGGTGGTGGGCTCGTCAAGGAACAGAATCTCCGGCCGGTGCATGATGCCCGCGGCTATCGTCAGCTTCCTTTTCATTCCCCTGGAATAGCCGCCGAACTTCCTTCCGCCGGCCTTCTTCAGACCAAAGAGGGAGATCAGCTCATCGGCCCTCTTCTCCCTGGATCCCCTTGTCATGCCGTAGAGGGCTCCGCAGAATCTGAGGTTCTCCATGCCGGTGAGTTCAGGGTAAAGGCTGCTTTCGTCGGGAACCACTCCGATAAGGTGCTGTGCGGCCTTCACATTCCTGGTGCAGTCGATGCCGGCGATGGAGACGGTTCCGCCATCGGGTCGGGCAAGGCCGGTAAGCATGTTTATCGTGGTGGTCTTCCCGGCTCCGTTGGGCCCCAGGAAACCGAAGAATTCCCCTCTCTCCACCTGGAAGGAGACCCCCTGCACCGCCCTGACCTCGCCGAAGGACTTGGCCAGGTCAGCGGTTCTGATGGCATGATCGTGCATGAGTCCCCCTGACTGCTAGTTTATGCAAATATTAGCATATACTTATTATGAGTCAAGAAGCGATGCCGATCAGAGATTCACGGCGGGCAGGTATCCCATTATGGCAGATATCGTTGCAACTGGTATGAACGGCATCAGGAGCCCTATGGCCGCCGTGAAGGACAGCACGATGTGAGACCCTGCCAGGAGCAGGGGACCGAACAGTATCATGACCATTGCTTCACCTCTTCGGAAAACGGGTTTCTGCGGTTTTTCACATAATACTGCCTTGAACCTTTCCCGGGGAGACCCATGAAACAGGAACGTCACGATCCATACCAGGTTTTCCGCATACCGGCCTTCAGAAGCCTTCTTCTCGGAGGAGTTCTGGTGAATGTAGGTACAGCTGCCCAGAGCCTTGCAATCGGCTGGGAGATGTACCAGAGGACCGACCAGGCCATGATGCTGGGGCTCATCGGGCTGGCCCAGGCTGTCCCCATGCTTCTCTTCACCCTTCCCGCGGGTTACCTGGCGGATGTGTTCGACAGAAGGAAGGTGATGATAGCCGGTCTCATCGGGACGACCCTCACCTCCCTGGCCCTGGCGCTTTTCAGCCATCGAAGCGGCTCCATCGGATGGATGTACCTTCTGCTCTTCCTGGACGCCTCATTCCACAGGGTGGCCACTCCGGCCAGGACCGCCCTCCTTCCCCTGCTGGTGCCCGCCGACCAGTTCGAGGGCGCAGTGAAGTGGCGGACCACACTATTTCAGCTCTCAATGGTGGTGGGCCCCGCGGTGGGGGGATTCATCATCACATGGAGCATCCCCTCTGCGTACCTGTTCAGCGCTTTCACCACCATCGTTTATATCCTGCTTCTTCTCTCCATGAGGATCCCGGAATCACCCAGGACCCACAGGGGTCAGATGTTTAAACAGGTGCTGGAGGGCATCAGGTTCGTCTGGAACAGGAAACTCATACTGGGAAGCATCTCCCTTGACCTCTTCGCGGTATTCCTGGGAGGGGCGGTGTACCTGCTGCCCATCTTCGCCAGGGATATAATTGCCAACCCTCCCTTCGGCTTCTCACCGGAGGAGGTACTGGGATGGCTCCGGGCGGCCCCTGCGGCGGGTTCCATCGTCATGGCCCTTATCCTCGCCCACAGGCCACCTCTGAAGAGCGCGGGCCGTTCCATGTTCTCCGCCGTGGCCGCCTTCGGCGCAGCAACGGTAGTGTTCGGCCTCTCCAGGAACTTCTGGCTCTCCTGGGCCATGCTCTTCCTCACAGGTTTCTTCGACAACATCAGCGTTGTGGTGAGGCAAACCCTGGTTCAGATGCGCACCCCGAACCACATGCGGGGAAGGGTCTCCGCTGTGAACTTTCTCTTCATAGGCTCCTCCAACGAATTAGGGGGGTTCGAATCAGGACTGGTGGCACAGCTTTTCAGCCCGGTGATATCCGTTGTCAGCGGAGGCATAGGCACACTGGTGGTGGTGCTCACCTGGCTGAGGCTCTTCCCGGGGCTCAGGCGTGTAAGAACGCTTTCAGACGATGGGAACGAAAAGTAACAAGCGGGTTTGCCCCTGATTTTGCAGGGCCTTATACTATTATTGTAATAACATTTGCAGAGTTACTTGACAAACTTGCGGACGGTCTGGAGGAAGGAGAAGCGAATGGGAAAGAAGATCACCGACAGCGTCACCTGGGTAGGCAAGGTGGACTGGGAGCTGAGAACGTTCCACGGCAGCGAGTACTCCACCCACAAGGGCTCCACATACAACAGCTACCTTGTCAGGGGTGAGAAGACGGCGCTGATAGATACGGTCTGGAAACCGTTTGCCGAGGAGTTCGTGGAGAACCTGAAGAAGGAAGTTGAGCTCTCAAGGATCGACTTCGTTGTGGCAAACCACGGAGAGGTGGACCACAGCGGAGCCCTTCCGGAACTGATGAAGCTCATCCCCGACACGCCGGTGTACTGCACCGCCAACGCGGTTAAGTCACTGAAGGGACAGTACCATCAGGACTGGAACTTCAAAACAGTCAAGACCGGTGACACTCTGGACATAGGCGGCGGGAAAACACTTGTTTTCGTGGAGATGCCCATGCTTCACTGGCCGGACAGCATGGCCACCTACATGACCGGGGAGAACGTGCTGTTCAGCAACGATGCCTTCGGGCAGCACTACGCCACCGAACTCCTCTTCAACGACCTGGTGGACCAGGCGGAACTGATGGCTGAGTGCATCAAGTACTACGCCAACATACTCACCCCGTTCAGCCCCCTTGTGACCAGGAAGATCAACGAGGTCCTGGCCATGGAAATTCCCATAGACATGATTGCCACCAGCCACGGTGTGATATGGAGGGACGACCCGGTTCAGATAGTGAAGAAGTACCTGGAATGGGCTGACGACTATGCTGAGGACCAGGTGACCATCCTCTACGACACCATGTGGGACGGCACGAAGACCATGGCAGAGGGCATCGCCAGGGGCATCGACAGGGAGAGGAACGACCTGACCCTGAAGCTCTTCAATATAGCCAAGTCGGACAAGAACGACGTCATTACCGAGGTCTTCAAGTCAAGGGGCATCCTCGTTGGCTCCCCAACTATCGGCAAAGGTATAACAAGCGGCACCGCAGGTATGCTGGAAGAGATCGAAGGGCTGCGGTTCAAGGGGAAGAAGGCCGCCGCCTTCGGTTGCTACGGCTGGAGCGGTGAATCAGTGGACCGGATCACCGAATGGATGAAAAGGGCAGGTTTTGAGACCACCTCACCGGGGATCAGGAACCTCTGGAACCCCGACGAAGAGGGAATGGAGAAGTGCGAGGCCTTCGGAAGGGATTTTGCTGCATCCCTCTGATCAGAGGAGTTCAGAAAGGCATGGTTTCGGTGATGGACAACTACGAGAAACTGGGACTGTTCTATCTGGGAAAGAACTACGACCCTGAAAGCGGAAGTGTGGCGGAAAAGCCCCTGCTGCTTGCCTCAAAGGACCTGACCACCCACGCGGTGTGCATAGGAATGACAGGAAGCGGCAAGACCGGCCTCTGCATCAGCCTGCTGGAGGAGGCCGCCATCGACGGCATACCCTCAATAGTGATCGATCCCAAGGGAGACCTGAGCAACCTGCTGCTCACGTTCCCCGGGCTCTCCACCGAGGAGTTCCTTCCATGGGTCAACCCCGGAGAGGCGGAGAACGCAGGCCTTTCCCTGGAGGAATATTCCAGGGCACAGGCCGAGTTGTGGAAGACGGGTCTGGAGAAGTGGGGGCAGGATGCCTCCAGGATACAGCGTCTCAGGGACTCAGCGGAGTTCTCCGTCTACACACCCGGCAGCACCGCGGGAAGACCCGTATCGATCCTGGGTTCCCTTTCTGTTCCGCCCCAACCGATAAGGGCCGACAGGGATCTTCTCAACGAAGCGGTGGAATCCACCGTCACCAGCCTTCTTTCCCTTCTGGACATGAATGCCGACCCCCTTCAGAGCAGGGAGCACATCCTCCTCTCGAATGTGTTCAAGGGTTCCTGGGAAGAGGGGAAGGACCTCGATCTCGGCTCTCTCATCGGAATGATACAGACCCCCCCTTTCAACAGGATAGGTGTAATGGACCTTGAGTCGTTCTACCCCGCAAAGGACAGGTCGGCTCTTGCCATGCGGATGAACAGCCTGCTGGCGGCCCCCGGTTTCCAGGCCTGGCTTGAGGGGGAACCGCTGAGTATCGACGATCTCCTCTACGACCCCAGTGGAAAACCCAGGGTATCCATCATATCCATCGCCCATCTCAGCGAGACCCAGAGGATGTTCATGGTCTCTCTGCTCCTCACTCAGCTGGTAAGCTGGGTGAGGACCCAGCCGGGGACCTCCAGCCTCAGGGCCATCTGCTACATGGACGAGATATTCGGCTACTTCCCCCCTGTGGCCAACCCCCCATCCAAGAAGCCGCTCCTCACCCTGCTCAAACAGGCCAGGGCATGCGGTCTGGGAATGGTGCTCTCCACCCAGAACCCGGTGGATCTTGACTACAAGGGTCTGGGGAACACCGGCACCTGGTTCATCGGCCGTCTTCAGACACAGCAGGATCAGGACCGCGTGATCGAAGGGCTCAAGGATGTTCAGGGCGTTGCCGGCCAAGGCTCCATCAGGGAAACCATAGCAGGTCTCGAGAAAAGGGTATTCCTTCTCAACAGCGTTCACCGTGACCATGCGGAGCTGTTTCGCACCCGGTGGGCCCTCTCCTACCTCAGGGGTCCACTTACCAGGGATCAGATAAAGATGCTGGCCGGGGAAGCGTCCCCTGAAATGAAGGCTGAACCCGCGGCACCAGCCAGGCCGATCCCTGATGACCCGCCGGCTGCGGCGGTTCCCCCTGTGCTGCCCTCCCATCTGAAACCCGGATATCTGCCATCGACCGGAGGGGAATACCGGCTCAGCGCCTGGGGGCTCGGTACCGTTTACTATCTCGATACCAGGAAGGGCATTTCTCACCAGGAAGAGTTCAGCCTTCTCTCAGAACTGAGACCCGATGATCCTCTTCCCGCATGGGAAAACGCGTCGGAAACGGAACTCCAGTTCGAGGATCTCCTGGGCGAGCCGGCACCTGACTGCTCCTTCAGGGAAGTTCCCCCCTACCTGTCGGATAGGAAAGCTCTCACCGTCTGGGAGCGTTCTCTCACCGACTGGCTCTACAGGAACCGGACACTGGACCTTCTGAAAAGCCCTTCCACCGGCATTCTTTCCAACCCCGGGGAGTCAGAGAGGGACTTCAGGATAAGGCTTCAGACCGCTGTCCACGAAAAGCGCGACGAAGCCATGGAGAAACTCAGGGAGACCTACGGGAAGAGGGCCGAAACACTTGAGAACAGGATCTTCGCCGCGGAACAGAGGCTGGAGAAGGAAGTCGAGCAGCAGAAGCACCAGAAGGTTCAGACCGGCATCTCCCTGGGGGCAACGGTCCTGGGAGCCCTCTTCGGGGGGGCCCGTTCAGCGGTGGGCCGGGCTGCCACCTCGGCCAGAAGCGCCAGCCGGGCCGCAAGGGAGAAGCAGGATGTTGAACAGGCCAGGGAGAAGCTGGAGAAGCTCAGGGAAGACATGGAGGAGCTCAACGGCGCACTGGAGGCTGAGCTTGAGGAAGTGGCAAAGGCCTTCGACCCGGTGAGCGAAGAGCTCCAGACAGTGAGCGTGAAGCCCCTGAAGAAGAACATCACAGTGAAGAGGATGCTCCCTGTGTGGGCTCCTGGAGAATGAGCCCTCAGGGTCTGGGCGTCTTCACCACCAGCACCCTGAAATCCTCTTCGCCTGGGTTGTGGAGGGCGTGGGGTATGTCCTTCGGGCTCTCTATGAGCATGTCGGGGTTTACCCTCTCCCGCTCTGGCCCTATCTCCACCTCTCCGCTGCCCTGGAGGATGTAGAAGAACACATCCACCGGAGTCACATGGAGGGGAAGCGTGGCTCCGGGGGCTACGGTTATGTGCACAGCGTCCACCTCCGGCCTGCTGAGAAGCTTCACCGCGTGTACGCCGCCCCTGTTCCTCGAGGTCTCCCCCGCTTCGATGGTCACTTTTCTCATTTTGTCCTCCTTTTCTGTCAGCTTGTCTTTCTGAACCGCATTGTGGCCCCGGTGAGCAGGACACTCCCGAGGAGAAGCAGTGCCAGGAACTGCGGCCAGAGGGTTTCCAGTCCGTTTCCCTTCAGGAAGATCTCCCTGAGTACGGTCATCATGTAGCGAACCGGGTTAAACAGTGTCAGCGCCCTTATGACACCGGGCATGTTCTCTATGGGGAATGCGAAACCCGAGAGCAGCGTGGCGGGAAAGATGAAGAAGAAGCTGGAGAGCATGGCCTGCTGCTGGGTGGATGAAACGGTGGAGATGAAAAGCCCCATTCCCAGTGTGTTCATAAGGTACAGGGCCGAGGCCAGCATGAGGAGCGGAATACTGCCTTGAAGGGGTATGCGGAACCACAGCACCGCCACGGCGCTGACCACCAGCACGTTCACCATGCCTATGGCGGCGAAGGGAAGCGTTTTCCCCACTATGAACTCCCACCGCTTGATGGGCGTGACCATTATCTGCTCCATGGTTCCTATTTCCTTCTCCCTCACCACCGCCATGCTGCTGAGTATCAGGGTTATCACCATTACCATCATGGCTATGACGCCTGGCACATAGAAGTTGCGGCTCTCCAGAAGAGGGTTGTACCATGCCCTGGAGCGGAGTTCCACAGGTGAAGCACTCCGTGAAGACAGGATCTCAGAAGCGTATCCCGCGGTGACTCCTGAGGATATGCCCCGGCTGCCGTCGGTGACCACCTGGATATTCCCCCGGGGGTCGAAGAAGAGCATCGCCTGAACCTCCCCCTGATCAAGGGCGGCCCAGGCTTCTTCGAAGTCAGCCGCAGCAACCGTGGGAACGAATATTCCCGAAGCTGTGAAATCCCTTATCACGGACCTGCTTTCAGGGCTCGAGGCCAGGTCCACTATGGCGGTCTCCACCCGGTTCACATCGGTGGTCACCGCGTAGCCGAACACCAGCGTCTGGAACACCGGAACCACCAGGATCACCATTCTCATCCTGGGGTCGCGGAAGGTCTGAAGCAGTTCCTTCTTCAGCATGAACCGAAGTCTTCGCGCCTTCATCGTCCGCCGTCCAGGTCAAGGTGAAGCCTGCGCCTTGAAACCCCCAGAACGACAACGGTGAACAATGCCAGAAGGGCCAGGTCCAGTGTGAGCGCCGGCCCCCAGACACCCTTCAGGAAGATGGCCCTGAGAAGCGAAACGAAGTACCTCGCGGGGATGATCCGAGTGAAATGAGCCACTGCGACGGGCATCGCCCCTATGTCATAAACGAACCCGGAGAGTATGAAACCCGGAAGGAAGGTGATTATCAGGGACAGCTGGCTGGCAAGCAGCTGTGAACCGGCGAAAATGCTTATGAGCATGCCCACCGAAAGGGCCCCCAGGAGGAACACGCCGCTGACAGCTGCAAGGGACAGGATGCTCCCCGCCATGGGTATCCCGAAGAGAAAAAGGGCCATGATCACAGCTATCACGATATCTGCTATGCCTATGCAGTAGTAGGGAACCAGCTTGCCCAGTATGAACTCCGCCTTCCGCACCGGGGTGGAGACAAGCTGTTCCATGGTGCCGTTCTCCCACTCCCTGGCCACGCAGAGGGATGTGAGCATGGCGGCTATAACGTTCACGATTATGGCGATGAGACCTGGGATTATGGACCATGTGGTGTCCATGGCGGGGTTGTACGCGCTTATCATGCTTACCCCCCGCCGGGAGGTCCCGGTACTTCGAAGAATTCCCCCGGCGTACATTATCGAAAGCCTCGCGGTGTTCGAGTCGCTGCCGTCCACCAGGAACTGGAGCTCGGCCCCTTCCCCGCGCCGAAGCCCCTCCGAGTAGTCCGGTGGGATCACCAGCACCGCAGTGGCTTCCCCGCTCTGCAGGATGTTCTCCATCTCCTCGCGGGAGTGTATGGCGCCGGAAGCGCTGAATGCCCCGGAGTTCACGAAGGCCCTGGCCAGATCCCTGGAAAGAACTGAACCGTCCATGTCCCACACCGCCAGGGGCACATCGCTCACATCCAGGGAAAGACCGTACCCGAAAAGGATGAGAAGCAGAACCGGGATTGCGATGCCCATCCCGAGACTTCTGGGGTCCCTGAGAACATGAAGGAACTCTTTCCTGGCTATTGCCTTTGCCCGCCTGGGGTTCATCCATCACCACTTTTCACAAGGGAGATGAATAAATCCTCGAGGGTCCCGCCGCTCTCTTTAAGCTCCTTCGGCGACCCAAGGGCAACCACATCCCCGGTCTTCATTATGGATATCCTGTCGCAGTACTCCGCCTCCAGCATGTAATGGGTGGTGACGAAGACCGTGGTCCCCCGGGAGGCCATATCCCTGATGGAGGCCCAGAACTTCCTCCTGGTGTTGGGATCCACCCCTGAGGTGGGCTCGTCCAGGAAGAGGATGGATGGACGGTGCATCACGGAACATGCAAGTGCCAGCCGCTGCTTCCACCCGACAGGAAGGCCTCCGGTGAGCTTCTTACCCATTCCGGAGAGACCGGAGTCGGAAAGGGCTTTCCCTATGGCCATCTCCCTGTGGGGAACTCCGTAGATCCCCGCGTAGAAATCCAGGTTCTCCTGGATGGTGAGGTCATCGTAAAGGGAGAATTTCTGGCTCATGTAACCTATGAAGTCCTTCACCTTCTCCGGTGTTCGGGTGATGTCAACTCCGCCCACCATACCCGTTCCCGAGGTGGGCCTGAGAATGCCGCAGAGCATCCTTATGGTGGTGGTTTTCCCCGCTCCGTTGGCCCCAAGGAAACCGAATATCTCCCCCCTATCCACAGTAAGGGAAATGCCGTTCACCGCGGTGAAATCACCGAACTTCTTCGTCAGATCTTGAAGCACCACGGCGTGTTCAGCCACCGGACACCGCCGAAAGGTAAACGAAGGCGTCCTCAACGGAAGGGGCCATCCTTCTCAGTTCCACATCCCTGCCCAGAGCCGACTTAAGCGCTTCATCTGATGCTTCGCCCATTGTGTGCACTTCCGTTCCGAACACCGTGGAAACGATCCCCGAACAGGTAGCAGCGGCTTCCGCATCTGCGAACGGGTTCGAGGAGACGAAGCTTCTAACTCCACCCGGTATCAGGGCGGTTATCTCCCCGGGCGTTCCGGTCGCGGTTATTCTGCCCCGGTCCATGAACGCCAGCCTGTGGCACCTCTCCGCCTCATCCAGGTAGGCGGTGGTGAGAACTATGCTGAGCCCGTCCTCAACCAGCTTGTACAGAAGGTGCCAGAACTCCCGGCGACTCACCGGGTCTACCCCATTGGTGGGCTCGTCCAGCAGGAGAAGCTCAGGTGTGTGCACCAGGGCGCAGGCCAGGCCCAGCTTCTGCTTCATCCCACCGGAGAGCTTCCCCGCCGGTCTGTCCCTGAAGGGTGCGAGACCGCTCCAGTCCAGAAGCCTGTCCATGGACTCCTCTGCCTCGTTGCCGTACACACCGTACATGTCACCGTAGAACTGGATGTTCTCCATTACGGTCAGGTCATGATAAAGACCGAAGCGCTGGCTCATGTAGGCGATACGGTCGTGTATCCCCTCCCTTTCCGCTGTGCAGTCAAGCCCAAGTATCGAGGCGGTACCCGAGTCCGGAGAGAGGATAGCGGCCAGCATCCTCATGGTTGTGGTCTTCCCGGCGCCGTCGGGTCCCACGAGGCCGAAAACCTCACCCCGGCCGACCTGAAATGTAATTCCGTCAACCGCCTTAACTCTTCCGAAGGCCTTTCTCAGGTCCTTTACGCTGACGGTCACCGAAGCTCCACAAGCCTTGCGTCCACGGGCATTCCTCCCCTGAATATCCCTCCCGGGTTGGGCAGACGGCCCTCCACTCTGTAGACCAGGCTGGTCCTGCCTTCCCGGGTTTCCACTGAGGACGGGGTGAACTCCGCCTTTGAGGCAATCGTGGAAATGGTTCCCGCAACAGGTTCCTCCCCGGTTGCGGTGACCTCCACCGGATCCCCGGGTGAAACCCGGGACAGCAGGGGCTGTGGAATGTAGAAGATGACCTTCACCGTATCCAGCGGAGCCACGGTAAGAAGGGTCATTCCCTGGGGGAAGTTCTCCCCTGTCAGGGCGTCGATCCCTGTGACCGTTCCCGGAACTGGTGCGGTCACCCCTGTCCACTCGAGGTTCCGCCTGGCCATCTCGACACCGGCCTCCGCTGCTGCAACCCCCGCCTCCGCCGCCCTGATCTCCGTTGACCTGGCTCCCTCGGCGGCAAGGGCATATCCCTGCGCCGCTGACCGGTAGGATGATGCTGCCGCTACTGAGGCGGTCTCGGCGGCCTGGAGCGCCTGCTCCGAGAGTGCGCCTGCCAGGTATAACTCCCGTGCCCTCAGCAAGTCGGTCTCCGCCTGGATGCTCACCGCCCTTGCCGCCTCTGCGGAGGCTGCGGCGGATATGATCTGCTGGCTCCTGGTTCCCTCCAGAAGGGTTTCAAGGCCCGCCTCAGCCGACGATAGTGATGCCTCGGCCTGTGCCAGGGCCAGCAGGTACTGGGTTTCATCCATTTTAACCAGGAGGTCGCCCTGGGTAACCATGTCCCCCCGGGAGACATGTATTCCCGTTATCTGGCCGCCGACCCTGGCTGATACCCGGACCTCTTCTATCTCGATGGTTGCCGGGAAGAGGCTTTCGTCGGTTCCGCAGGAAACAGCCAGAAGCAGCGGCAGCGCTGAAAGGAGCCTTCTCATTCCCCACCTCCCGGGAAAATGCCCTGGAAAAGGATTCCGCATATGGAAGAAGCGATCTCATCCGCGGTGAGCGGCCCTGGTGCATCAGGCGATATGGTCTTTCTCATATCAGCGGTAAGTGAAAGGGTGAAGACTGCGCCCATGACCATGAACTGCAGCGCCGCAGGGTCCACCCTCCTGAAAAAGCCCTTCTCAGCCCCATCGTTCACCAGGTTCCTCACCGTTTCCATGAGCCGGCCTATCCCGGCCATGCCCTCCGGGGGAAGGGTTGAGCCTCCGCCGGCAATCTCCCGGAGGATTATCGAGGGAACCAGCCTGCTCTCCGCGGCGTTGGCCGCTATGGCCTCCACGATACCGGCTATCCCCTCCTCCGGGCCGGAAGCACTGGATATGGCTCTGTCCACAGAATCGGTGAATGTCTTCTGCCCCTTAAGCACAACCCTCCTGTAAAGCTCTTCCTTGTCGCCCACGCGGTAATAGAGCATGGCCTTGTTCATACCTGCCTCGGCGGCTATCTCGTCAACCCTTGCCCCGTCGTAGCCTTTTTCTGCAAAAACCTTCGCTGCGGCGTTCAGAATTGTCTTCTCATCAACCCCGGCGGTTCCCATGGCACCTCCATTAACTGTATAGTTTAACTGTATGGTTAACATGGGATATCCAAGCCCTTCCGTCAACACCGGTCACTTATCTAAACCGTTGACCGGGCCGTTCTCTTGAGTTATCTCTAAAGAACCGGCAGTTCAATGCCCGGTAAAAGACTTCAGACTTGGAGGGGATCATGACTGCGAAGATATGCGTACTGCTCTGCGCGGCGCTTGTGCTTATCACCGGCTGCGGAAAGCCCGAAGGTCTTCCCGATCCCGGGAACCTCGTTTCATACAGGGGTCAGAATGACACCGTTCTCTATTTCGAGGTAACCGGCAAGACATCAGGCGGCGTATGGGGCGACGGCATCTACAGCGACGACTCGGAGCTGGCCACCGCGGCGGTTCACGCCGGGGTTCTGGCCGAGGGCGAGACAGGAGTCGTGAAGGTAACCATCCTTCCCGGCCAGGAAGAGTACGGTTCGTCGGAGAACAACGGCGTAACCAGCTGGAGCTACGGAGAGTGGAGCGGCAGCTACAAGGTTGAGAAGATCTAGCTTTCAACAATTTACGCAAAGGGGGCCGGCGAGATGCCGGCCCCCTTCTCTATGGAGCTTGGGCTCTTAGTATCTGGACCTGGCGGGACGGTCTTCCCTGGGCTTGGCCTTGTTGACCTTGATGGTCCTGCCGTCAAGCTCGGTGCCGTCGAACCTCTCGATGGCGGCTTCCATCTCGGCGTTGCTGGACATCTCCACGAAACCGAATCCCTTGGATCTTCCGGACTCGCGGTCAGTGATGACCTGAGCGCTCTTAACAGTGCCGCATGAGCTGAAGAGTTTCTCCAGCTGACCATTTGTGACCGAGAAGGCCAGGTTCCCTACGTACATCTTCATTCTATGCATTCCAATACGATCTTGTCCGACGCATCCGCCGGACCGTTTACAGGCTGCCCGCATCCGGGAACGACTCCCTGTAATGCGCAGCCATGGGCGTAATATGCCTTCACTTTTAAAATAAGCAAGGGGTACTGCATTTTCTTTTAAAGCCGCTCCCTTACAGGTTTCCCCTCGGCTATCACGGCCACCGGGAAAGCTGACAGGTCAAGTGGGTCTTTGTTCCAGACCACCAGGCTGGCGGTCTTCCCCTCCTCGATGGTACCCAGCTCATCGTCGATGCCCAGTATGCGGGCATTCTTCCAGGTTATAAGGGAGATGGCCTCCTCTGGCTTCATGCCGTGGATAAGGAAGAACTTCAGGCTGTCCCGGAGGCATGGAGTCCAGATTACCGGGTGATCTGTCATCAGTCCATAAAAGGCCCTGGACCTCATGAGAAGCCCTGCGTTCTGGTAGAAGGCGTGCTTCAGTTCCACCTTGTATCCCACCGAACCCAGGGGTCCGTAGACCACCGGGATCCCGGCATCCGCCAGCTCATCGAACACTTCCGTATGGAAGACGTCGCATGTGTGGTCTGCGGTGACCTTTATGCCGTACCTGGCGGCGAATTCGATAAGGTAGAGAACGTCATCCTCCTTGTGCACATGGACCTTGGCGGTCTTCTTCCCGTCAAGCAGCTCGAGAACGGCGGTCTCGGAGGGGGTGAATCCCTGCTGGAACTCCCTCTGGATGAACTCCTCCTGCCGCTTGCGGTCATCCGCCGTGACCTTTTCGTCGGACATAAGCTTGTGCAGCTCCCTCTCCTTCTTCAGAAGGGCCTTCTCCCGCTTCATGAGTATCTCGTCGAACCTGTTTTCAAGCATGGCGTAAACACCCATCCTGGTGTTGGGCCTCTCCCCCT